>OGXI01000047.1_pt1 | contig 90949 bp, 56 predicted proteins | sample 1576221 | NCBI WGS metagenome assembly OGXI01 (sample SAMEA3541523, study PRJEB24748) | human gut metagenome | biome: human gut; feature: human-associated habitat; material: faeces | place: China | collected 2012
ACGACCTTTGGGTTATGAGCCCAACGAGCTACCAACTGCTCCACTCCGCGATGTTTTGTGGGTGCAAAGGTACGGCTTTTATTGGAATCTGCAAATAATATCTGAATTATTTTTCATAAAAGATGCAGGCTTTTGTGTAAACTGTTGATAAATAATATAATAAAACAGATTTTTTTATTCCTTTAATAGCTTAACTTTGCAACCGATTGGTGCTTCGTACTTTACTTCTATCTTGTCACCGACTTTTTTCCATTCCACTGTAAGCCTACCGTAAAGTAATTCGGTAGAGGCTTTCACATATTGAAGGTCGCCTACTGTACGGGGGGATAGAATAACTTCGCTCATTCCCGGTTTGGCACTTCGTATACCCGCTAAACTTTTGAAAAACCATTCGTCTATTTGACCCATCATGAAATGATTCCATGATGAACCTTGGCGAGGATCCCACTGCTCGGTGAGAGTTGTAGCGCCAAACTTTTGCTGGAAACCATAACCGGGCACATCTTCATGATTGTGCATTGTGTACATTAGCTCGTCCAACCCATTCTCGGCTAATGTTTGGAAGAGGTAGCGGTTCCCTACATCACCTGTTGTCAGGTGATTTCCGTTTTTCTTGATGTCGGCTATCAAATTATTGAGTACAGCTTTTTCATCACCTTCGGGTGTCAGTCCTAAATAGAGTGGGAGCGATAGCGAACACTGACTGCCTGTATCATATGTTTTTTTCTCTTCTTGATAGAACTTCTCATTGAAAGCGTTGCGGATTTCGGTTGCTAAATTGGTAAAGTAGATTTCATCGTAGTTGTTACCTACCATTTGAGCTGCCCTGATCATGTATTTTACTATCATGTAATAATGTGCTGTGGCTACTAACGGTACCGGTGTGTTGCGTGAGAATCCGGCACGAAAATTGCCATAGTCGTACCAATCACCTAACCCGAAAGAGAGAATGTGTCCTTCGGCGCGTGTTGCTAAATAATCAACATAACGGGACATGTTCTTGTAATAGGTGTGGATGAGTGAGTCATCACCATAAAAATCATAATACATGAAAGGAAGCACCACCAGCGTGCATCCCCATTCGGGAGACTCAGCGAAGTCGTCCATCCCTTTCCCCTGAAAGTAGACATATTCGGGGGCGGTGGTAGGTACTGCTCCATTGGGATGCTGGGCATCGGCTATGTTTTGTAGAGTCTGCGGGATGAATCCTGTTAAATCATAGTTGAACAGTAAGCCGGGGCCATTGAGATGGTCCTGTTCCAGCCATCCCAATTTTTCGCGATGTGGGCAGTCGGTAAATACTCCTTGCATGTTACTTCTTACGGCTTTCTCTATCAAACGGTGTGCACCATTAAAGATGGAATTGGAACATTCAAAAGTTGATACCTTGGGAGCTGAGTTGTATACAAAACATGAACGTATTCTTTTGATAACCGGGAGCTTCTGAGGATTCTTCTCACCTTGCATCGTAGCGCCCTCTATTTGGATGTATCGAAATCCATAGTAGGAGAAGCGTGGATGCCAGGTTTCTTCACCGTCGCCTTTCAATGTGTATTGATAGTAATGTTGACGACCTGTTTGGCGTTGGTTGCAGGCTCCTTCAGGTGTCAGTGCCTCTGCGACCAATAATGTTACTGTCTGCCCTTTCTTTCCTTTAACTGTGATTTCGGGAAATCCGGCAAGGTTCTGCCCCATATCCAGTACTATGGCCGAGGCGTCTACCTTACGTTTGGTAGATTTGGACGCAGCGGCCAGCAGGGAGTCAGGCAGATGAGTGGCGGATATTGGCGAGTAGTGTTCCATAATAGCTACGGGAGCTGCTATTTGCGGACGCAACACACCTTTGGGCCCTTCTTGAACTACTACTTGGTTCCAAAGTGTATCATTAAACTTAGCCATGTTCCACCCTTTTTGTTCTTGTCGGGCATCGTAATCTTCCCCTCCGTAAATACAGTTGAATGTAACAGGACTGAAGTCGTATTTCCATGTTTTGTCCGATGCTACTGTCTGTGATGTCCCATCTTCGTAGTGAATGGTGAGTTGCAGGCGTACGGTAGGAGGGCCGAAACTGATGAGTAGCTTGCGGTAACGGCCTCCTTGTACATTGTAGAAGCCATTACCCAACAGCACTCCGATAGCGTTATTGCCTTTTTGAAGCAGTGCGGTTACATCGTAAGTATTATACCACACAGATTTGTCATAATCGGAGATAAGAGGAGTAAACTCGCTGTTGCCTACTTTCTTGCCATTGATAGACAGTTCATAAAGACCAAGGCCGCAAATATTCACCACAGCTTGTTTTACTTTCTTTTGTTGCGAGGTAAAAGTGGTACGCACATAGATGCTCTTACGTGAAAGGGAGTCGGCTGCTGCCCAGGCTGCTTTCACCGTTTCTTTTTTCATTTCGCTGCCATGAAATATGCGGCCTTCCGGAGTGTGGGCATCTGCCTTGGTGATGGCGCCAATCCAGCGACTTTCACCAAAAGATGCTTTTACGTTTGTGATGATGAAACGTCCTTTATCGCTCCATGACGAAGGTTCATCGCTTTTATTCCAAACACGTACACGCCAGTTATAATCTCCCACCGGCAGTGTTTTGATTTTCACCAATTGACTCTGTTCGCTCTGTACCTTCCCAGTGTGGAAAACCATCTTGCCACTTATGCGATTTATTACTTCCAATTCGTAGGAAGTCTGTACTTCGGTATTGTCCGAGGAGATCATTTGCCATCCCAACCGGGGCGTTCGGGTGGTCACTACGAGCCCGCTCCGCATTTCTGCAGTGATCCGGGTTAAATCAATATTTGCCGCTTGCAGGGAGCAGGCGGCAAATAAGAGAAACATGGAGAATAGTCTTCGAATATTCATAGAATGAAGGACATAATATTATATTTTGATTGATATAGCCGTTAGTTCATTTCACAAATCAAACGCTCTAGTTTTTCACTATGGCCCGCAGGTCTGCCGTCAACTAAAATAGTGAGTCCATTGCCATGATGATACCGGCTTCCGTATTTATCCCAGATAATGGTGATGTTGCGACCATGATAGCTGACATTGTCTAAACAGAAGTATTCCCATTTGTCGGCTGGGATTAGTGGATTCACTTCTATTTTATCGTCAAACCGGGGACGAAGTCCTACCAGACCGGTGATGATCAGATCATTAAAAGTAGAATGGTTGTAATAACGGCTCCTTTCCCGGTCTCCCATTAGCCAGGCTCCATTCTTCTCGTCTAAATATTCGCCGATGTATGGTCGGCCACGATGATACTGGGATTCTACGTAAAGTTCCATCTGATGGAAATAAGTGGAATCGGCTAATATGTCGTTTTGAGGATAGTTATTCAAGAAATTAGCCATAGCAGTCAATGTTTGGGAAGATGCGAAGGGCCAAATAGCACCGTCCCATTCACATCGTCCTACACCATGTGAACGGAATTGGGGATGACGACGCTCGGCAGTAGTCAATCCGTAAGGAGCGGCAAATCCTTTTTCATCCATTGTTTGGCGCCATGCTTCCGCGTAATGTTGGGCTTCACGATCGGGTAGGTTAAAATACCAAGGAATAAAACCGATTGCTTCGCGTACTGCCGCACAAGTATCGCCACGAAGAGTCTCGAAGAATTGATGTTTCTCATTCCAAAGTTTATTTTGAACAAGAGTTTTCAGTGAATCAGCTTTCATGCCATACTTACGCGCCATTTCGGGATTATCGAGTAGGATACCTATGTCAGAGAGCGCTTTAGCATTGGCGTACATATAACTATTGATAGTGGGACGGGCATATTTCTTTCTGCGCCCGCCGCTGATGGATTCTTCCATACCATCCTGCACATCACCTTGCCAATAAAGCCCATTAGGCAGACGGTGGGTCTTTTCCCAGCGGGAATATTCCTTTTCGAGGTCAGGAAGCATATCTTTCAGAAAATCCATGTTCCCGTCCACAAGGTAACGTCCCAGCATTGCATCAATATTCCACGAACTGAATTTTTCCATCTTTTTCATGGGACCACCTTCGTTACCTCGATACCAAGTGTGAATAATTTGATCGAGGTATTGAGAGTCACGTAACCAGCGGCTTTCATAGATATGATGACCGATAGCACAGGCTATAAGGTTGTACTTGTCTGCATAGGAACGGTTTACTAAGAACTCAGTCATACCATAGCCTACGGGTGTCTGTTTGATGTGCTTACGCAGTGTCCACCAGCGATAATAGAACATTTCTTCAAAGTTCTTTTGAGGACAGTCAAATAAAGGAATATTCTTCTCCATCCAGGCCGATGCCTCACTGTTTGGGATAGCCTGAGCTATGTTTTCGTCTTCCATGCCGTTGAAATAGTCTACGTAATGTTTGTAGTTGTTATAGTTGAGCACAGCTGCGGAAGCGCTTACGTCGGTCGATGAAGTTTGGAAATTGGAGATGCTGTATGCTACTGATGGCTCTTGTTCACCAGCATCTGCCAATGTACCGTCCCAATCGGCAGGAGTATCAATGGTGGGGAATGTACGGCGTTCACCGGTGCGGAAAGCTATACGCTCAATAGCCGCCACCGGTGCGAAAAACATGCGTTGACCTGCTTTTTTCCCATCAATAAATACTTCGGACATACGTTTGGATACGGATAGTATGACCTCGACATGATAGCTTTTACCGGCTTCGTAATTTAGTAATTTGCCGTAGCGCGCCCCTCCTTTGCTGAGCATGGTACCATCTGGATTAAGATCGATGCGTGCACAAGCTATGCTATTCTCATCGAGAAACTCTATCTGAAGTAACCCTTTATCGTTTTGGTCTGCTTTAATGTCAAAGGCTACCTTCAATTCTTTGCTGGCAGGAATCTTGCGCTCTATGCGGCAGTAGTCAAAGGGATCGCGATCGCTCATTTTAAGCCATTTCCCCTCAAGGCTTACGGGGGCCCAAAGAGGAGAATAGAGGTTCCAATCCGTAAGGTCTGCCAATGTTTCGGCTTGACTGAAATCATCTTTTGCATGGGCAGTAGCTTCCAGCTGTACAGGCACTTGAATACGTGATACCCACATGTCTTCTTTGTTCACACTGTAACTCAACCAAAGATCACCATCTTCGGGAATACCGTTACCTTCTTGGATACCTCGTACGTATTGCGGCCCATGGGATTTATAATTGCCACCGTAGCGCATGCGCGTGATTTCGCCATGTACCAAATTGAGTGTGGTATAATTGAGTCCGTCTTTACTCAATGAAATGGCTAACGGCCATCGAAACTCGGAAGGGTTATAGACTGTGGCATAAGTACCGTCACTTAAACGTTGTCCCCAGATTTTGGCATTACTATTTACAAATCCTTTGGCACGTTCTACAGGCTGGTGCCAGGTGAGCCCACCGTCTTTGCTTACGGAAGTCAATGCGTGTTTCCACAATGCTACAATGTCACCGTTGGGAAGTGTATAGTCACAGTATGCTTTATATCCTTTGTGCAAAGGAATCAACGGATCATTCCGGTCGGCCTCTTCCACCCATTGCATGCGGTAACGTGGATTGTTTAGAATTTCGTGGCAAGCCTTTACAAATCCCTTATCTTTACTACGGGTAAAATAAGGATAAATCGTATTTTTCTCATTGAAGTTGTGGTTATAATAGATAAAATAGATTGGCCCGAAGCTACCGTCTTTGTTGATTTCACGTACGACGCGGCCAATGCCGTTCCCATCATTCGGGTCGTCTTTTTTGTCGAGGGCTATGCCATAGTTCCCCATGGCAATCAGCTTTCCGCTTTTGGATGTATAGAACCCTACGCGTTGGTGCATGATAGCATCTAAGTCTTTGGCACTGTCTGTACGGCCTTCTTTGGTATAGCCGTCGGGGATGCGGTAAGAAGGAAATAAAATTTCGGGTGCAGTCCAGTTGTAACCGTCTTTAGAGGTGACTAAATATGTGACTGAGGGAGGAACATGCTCATCTTTTGGATCGGAGAGATAATGCATATAGAACTGTCCGTTCCAATAAGCCATCATGGATTGATGATTGTATGTCCAGCCGTTGCCATTTTCCTTCGAGGGATGCTCGCGATTGGCACGTACTACCTGAATGTTATGCACGCCTACCACAGGTGAAAGTTGTCCGTCATGTTCATAGGGATTGGACAACTCAGTACCTGTGTAATGTACGAGTTGGGGTGTCTGAGCTGCTAAGGGAGCTACACCTGTCATCAGCGTTATTGCGATAGACAAGAGGTATCTATTCTTTTTCATATACATATAGGAGGTATTGTTTTACTTTTTGACTTAATAAGCTATTTTCTTCATAGCTTCGATAATAGATTCCGGTGCCCTGAAAATAGTGCCATGCTTGTGGTCTTTAGGAACACTGATTTCGTTGGTGATATCTGTAAAGTTCACAAAGTCTGTTGTGCGCATGGCTCCATAGATTTTCTTTTGATATACATCGAAGTATATAAGATAGTTTGTGTCAACCTGAACGACTGTGGGACCTTCAACAAAACTTTCCGTAAAAGCTTGGCTGGCAGGAGACCAAGGACCCTCGGGCTGTTGGGCGAACGAAATTTTTAGATTGCGATTGGGACGGGTATTGTCTTTCAGCACCATCACGTAGTCTTTTTCCGCCCGCTTGGTAATTACTGCGTCAATCACGCTGAATCCCGGATCAAACAATAACTTAGTGGGTGTGAAGGTGGTGAAGTCTTTTGTTTTTGTATAGTATAGACGATGATTGTTATTTTCATCTTCAATACCGCGTTCGAATTTCCCTGGGATACACGAAGCCCAAACAATCATCAATTCGTTATTACAATCATCATAAAAGAGTTCCGGGGCCCATACGTTGACGGTAGTTGTATCATGCTTCATGACAGGAATGAATTTTTCTTCGCTCCAATTCACCAAATCGGTACTATGTGCATAACCGAAGCCTAAATCGCCACGCCAGCTGGTGGTCCATACTAAGTGAAAAACACCATTTGGGGTAGCTACAATGGAAGGATCACGCATGATGCGTTGTTTCCCAATTTCGGGTTTGAGCCAGGTACCGGGCAGTGAATCCCAGTGCATGCCGTCTTCGCTATACAGAAAACGGAGGCCATCGGTGGCAGGCTCATGAAATGAAGTGAATACATAGAGCTGCTTTTCATTTTGATTACACGAAATGAAAAGCAAGGTGAGGACAGCCCATATCAAACAAATAAACTTTTTCATTATTATTTTTTCTTCTGATTATACGTATTGAGTGTAATTGTTATTGTATTTTTCAGAGAAGACGAAAAGGAGTTTGGAATGTACTCATTACATGATTTTGATCTGTCTCTTCAATTACATACGAAATTCCCTTCAATACTTGAACTCAACTTCTTTACCTGCCGGGATTTCCACTACTTTTATCCCTTTTGAAGAGGGGATAGACAGATAACCTTTACCGCCGGGACTTTTTACGCGAATTTTCTTTTGGTCCATATAAACGTAGATATCACCTTGTGGGGTAGGTACAGTGCCTTCCATCCATTCCAAACCGCCTAAACAGGGAGAGATGGCGTATTCTGCATAACCTGGCTTTGTAGGTTTCACACCCAAATAATACTTACCTAACAAGTAGATAGGGCTTGCACCCCACGCATGACAAAGACTTTTGCCATAAGGACGACCGTACATAGCCAAATGCTGTGTTCCACTTTCTTCGGGATTATATTTTTCCCAAAAGCTGGTGGCTCCCTCACGAAGCATTCCTCCCCAATAGGCCTTAATCTCTTTCAGAACTTCAGTTTGCATGCCCATTGAGCAGAGAGCTTCAAGTTCGTAAAAACGCATATAGGGAGTCGTGATCTTAAGGATACTGTCGTTTAGTAATACACTATGCTTGATGGCCTGTTGCTTTGACTGGTCTAAATAGCCGAAGAATACAGAGAACATATTGGAATAACGGGTGATGCTTTCGCTTTGCTGTCCATTACGGCGATTGTGCACTAATGCCTGTTTTTTTTCATTCCAAAAAGCCGGTAACAGTTTCTCGCGAAGATCGGTTGCTAAATTATTATACTTTTCTGCATCTTGGGCGCATCCTGCTAAATCGGCACAAAGTGACATTGTCTCTAAACTCTTGCATAGTAATACCTGTTCAAAGGACAACTCCCCGCGTTTGTCCAGATAACCGTCAGCCCAGTCAACAAATACCCAATCGCCTGTCATGCCTTCAACCATACCATTCTTATTGGTGCGTCCTAACACATAGTCCATCATGGTTTGCATGCGAGGATAAAGTTGGCTCACGAAATGGCGGTCACCGGTATAGAGGTAATAATCATATACACTTAAAAACCAGAAGAAAGTATAGTCCATTATCGTATTAGTGTGGCTGGTTACGGGGTCTTTGCCACGAAGCAGATAAATGGTACGCCGTACGGTAGGGCTATCGAAGAAAAGGTAGTAATTCATCAGATAACTCTGGATGGCATCACCACTCCAAACCCAACGGTCGCGTTTGATTCCGTCAATAAAAAACTCGCGTGTGGTAAGGTGCATGGTATAAGCGCCCACTTCCCAAATGCGGTTCATTTCTTTGTCATTGCAGCGGAACGATCCACGATAGTCTACTGGCGCATACTCGTAGTCCATTTCTACGTGGTCCACACTGATACCTTTATCGGTAACAACGTAAATGTAGCGAAAAGCTTTACTGTTGCTGAATGTGTAGCTGTCGGCTGTAGAAAGCAGAACTCGGTCCAAGGTTTCACAATGCTCGGTATCCAATGCTTCTTCAGAACTTTCGCCATAATAGACATTCACCGTACCGTTTCCTTTCAGCTGTTTCAATACAAGATAACCGAATGTCTCGCGCCCGAAATCGTAAAGTACTCCATCTTGCTTTTTTTCTGATGTTACTGCTTCCATTGGCTTTCGGGGCAGCTGATAAAGAGACGGACGTTGGTCTTTGGTGTTAAAGTTCCAACAATCAGCATCCAGATAAACTGTGGCTGAGGTGTCACTTGCTTTTCCACTTTCATCAATCCACTCCTTGTCTTCATAAGTGACTCGCCATGTACGATCGCTCTTTACAGTTTTTCCATTTACAAAAATAGTCGGTGGCGTAGCTTGATTCCACACTTTGATATTAAGACTGTGTATTCCTGCCGGAAGTTTGAACCGTGTGGGCATACCAAATTGTAACTTGCCATCGAGTTTGATGTTGAAGGTGCCTTCTACTGCTATTTCAATTTCTTCGGGTTGTGGAAGATTGAGCTGCTTACTGAATTCTACAACTACAAAATGACTGTCTGTTTTCCAGAATGGTGGAAAAAAAGCCCCACGTTCGGTACGCCGGTTATTCATCTTGTTGCCGAGCCATATTTCATAATCGCCCGGATACCAAATCCATGTTTGAGCAAAGATTGTGGTGCTAAATGTAAGCGTGCTTAGAAGAATGATGATCTTATTTTTCATGATGTTTAATTTCCTATTTGATTTATTGATTGGTCGGCTTATACGTTTTTTTGATTGAGTGCGGAACATTACATTCTTTCACTTCTATTTTTTTGCATTTATCTCCTTCTGCCTCAATAATCAGTTCGTTTTGCGGCATGTCGAAGTTTATGCCTTGTAGAGTTAGGCGGTTGCAGTCTAATAACTTTATTGTATTGTCTTGGCTGTGAATTATAAGATTTTTCATTTGGAAGTTTTTAGCGTCTTGTAGTGCGCTAATGAGTTGCTGGCAATGGATGGTTCCATTTTCTATCAAAGTATTGCTGAACGGTATTTCAGGAATACCGTTGGCTGTGAAAAACTGCTTAGATGATTCTACAATGAAGTCTTTAATGACTGTGTTTGAAATGTTTGGAGTTAAATGGTCAACAGCGCGTTCGGGGTATCTGGCTGCCAGTTCGCCCATGTAATAAGCGTTGCCTAAAAGATCCCATGTAAAAGCTTTGCCTACATTAATCATGCGAAGACGTTCGTAAATGGTATGATTGGAGCCTCCCCCACGATTACGGCGGGTCTTAAAGCGTATTCCTGTTCTTGTGCCGTCGAACACGCAGTCGTGAACATAAAGGTTTTTTATCATACCGGCTGTTTCGCTGCCGATAGTGATGCCGCCATGTCCATGCTGGGCTAATGAATGGCGGATAACAACATTTTCGGTTGCTTTTCCTACACGTAAGCCATCGTCGGCACGTCCGGCTTTTAGTGTGAAGCAATCATCTCCACAATTCAAAGTACAATATTCAATAAGTACGTTTTTACATGATTCTATGTCAATCCCATCACCGCTGGGCACTTCTGTGGAATTTACAGTGATTCCCCGGATAATGACATTCTCACAATATATGGGAACTACATTCCATAGAGTACTTCGTTCCATGGTTATTCCCTCTATAAGTACGTTACGGCAATTGATGGGAGAGATTGTTTTGGGACGATAAAAGGTTCTTCCATCCATGCCGTCATATATACGTTGCTCAACAGGCATGTCCCAAGGGATATCTTTTTCTACTACTGATGCTCCGTTGGGACGCTTACGGATTTCGGCGTCCATATCAGGACCGAGGATACGCCCCTCGCCTGTGATGGCTATGTTCTCTTGGTTATTGGCATAAATGAAAGCGCCGGGCCCCATGATTTCCACTCCTTCATGTCGTGTGAAGACAGCGGGGAGATAATCTTCGGCACAACCACCGAATACGATTTCTGCGCCACGTGCAATGTGTAGTTCTACAAAGCTTTTCAGCTCGATGCGTCCCGAAATCCATTTTCCTGCGGGGATGATTACAGTACCACCTCCCTGGCTGCTTAGTTGTTCGATAGTCCGGTTCACTAGAGTGTGAATGGGGATATCGGCCCTCAGCCCTTTGTCGCCCATATTTACAGTACGGTCGGGGAATTGTGGACGTTTGAGCTGGGGAATATTAAAGTAGGTATTGGAGATAGGGGCAATATCATGGGGCATACAATGGGAGCCTACTTCGCTTAAGTTTGGAATGGGAGTACTATTTTGTGCGTTGGCATTGGTAAAGGTTATAAGACAGGTACTTAGTAAAACGGTAATGTATTTCCTCATATTTTTCTTTTTTATAATGGATCGTTACTTTCTAAAAAATGACGTGTGTGTGCTTTTTTTGTAATGTTTATAAATGGTAATCTTTAAGAAGGATTTGGAAAATGTCTTGTGTTTTGCAGCGAAAATTATGTAAGGCGGTTACAAATGTTTGGCTCTATCGTCATTAATAATGAAACTTATAGATATTTATTAATGAATGTGGTAATATGAAGAAGATATTTTCTATGCTGTTGTTTGGCTTCCTTTCTCTCTCTGTCTCGTCGCAGACTGCGGTTTCGGTAGCCGGATTCTTTCCTCTCCCCGAACAAGTGAGTCGGGGAAGCGGACGGACAGTTTATAATTTTAATTTAGGATGGCGATTTCATCGAGGTGATGTGGCAGGAGCTGAAGCTGCTGTCTTTGATGATTTGCAGTGGGAAGTCGTGTCAATTCCACATTCAGTGCAGTTAATGCCTTCTGAAGCCAGTGGATGTCGTAATTATCAGGGGATAGCATGGTATCGCAAACGTTTTGTTGTGCCTGAATCTACCGAAGGAAAGGATGTGTCAATTCACTTTGAAGCCGCTATGGGTAAACAAGTGCTTTATTTGAATGGAAATAAAGTGGGTGAACATCAGGGAGGCTATCTTCCATTTAGCTTGAACCTAACCGATCAGGGAGTTATTGCTGGAGACACTTGTGTGGTTGCTGTAATGGTAGATAACAGTAATGATAAGACTTTTCCACCGGGAAAGCCTCAGTATACACTCGACTTTTCTTATCATGGTGGAATTTATCGTGATGTATGGTTGATTAGTAAGGGGCGTACAGCGCTGACCGATGCTGTTGAGGCAAATCGTGTGGCGGGTGGAGGCGTATTTGTCCATGCTGAAAATATCAGTGAACAACATGCGGAAGTGGTAGTGAAGAGTGAAGTGGAGAATAAAGAGAATAGGAATCGTACAGTGACAATAGAAACTGTATTAGTTGATGCAGGCCAACGTATTGTTGGAAAAAAACGTCGTAAACTTGCTCTGAAAGCCGGTGAAGTTGGAACTGTGGAACAGCGGTTGGTGGTGCGCAAGCCCAAACTTTGGACACCGGAAACGCCCTATCTATATCATGTCCAGACTCGCGTATTGGATGGCGGTATATTGCTGGATGGCGGTGTGACGCGCATCGGTATCCGTTCTTTTGTTTTTGATGCAGAGAAAGGACTTATCTTAAATGGGAAACCTTATGGGCAGTTAGTGGGTGCTAACCGGCATCAGGATTTTGCTTATGTGGGTAATGCACTTCCCAATTCGCAACAATGGCGTGATGCCAAGCGGTTGCGTGATGCCGGCTGTACTATTATTCGTACGGCCCATTATCCGCAAGATCCTTCTTTTATGGATGCTTGTGATGAATTGGGGCTTTTCGTGATTGTTGCTACGCCAGGATGGCAGTATTGGAATAAAGACCCTAAGTTCGCTCAGTTGGTGCACAAAAACACACGTGAGATTATTCGTCGTGACCGTAACCACCCCTCAGTATTGATGTGGGAACCTATCTTGAATGAAACGTCTTATCCTCTTGATTTTGCTCTTGAAGCGTTGGAGATAACTAAAGATGAATATCCTTATGAAGGTCGCCCGGTAGCGGCTGCAGATGTACATTCAGCGGGTGTGGCCGAGCATTATGACGTGGTTTACGGCTGGCCGGGTGATGATGAAAAACCTGACCGTCCTAAACAGTGTATTTTTACTCGTGAGTTTGGTGAGAATGTAGATGATTGGTATGCTCATAACAATAACAATCGTGCTTGCCGCGGTTGGGGAGAACGTCCGCAGTTAGTGCAGGCTCTCTCTTTGGCTAAAAGCTATGATGAAATGTATCGAACTACCGGACAGTTTATCGGTGGTGCACAGTGGCATCCTTTTGATCATCAGCGCGGATATCATCCTGATCCTTATTTCGGCGGAATTTATGATGCTTTCCGTCAACCGAAATATGCTTATGAAATGTTCCGCAGTCAGTCGCCGGCCCACTTGAACCATCCGATTGCCGAAAGTGGTCCCATGATATATATTGCACATGAGATGTCACCTTTCAGTGATGCTGATGTAGTGGTGTTCAGTAATTGTGACTCTGTTCGCCTTTCCGTATATGATGGTACAAAGAGTTGGGTTCTGCCTGTGGTACATGTCAAGGGGCACATGCCCAATGCACCTGTAGTATTCAAGAACGTGTGGAACTTTTGGGAAGCACGTGAGTTTAGCTATAAACAAAAGAATTGGCAGAAGGTGAATATGGTGGCGGAAGGTATTATTGACGGAAAAGTTGTATGTACAACTAAGCGCATGCCTTCGCGTCGTAGTACTAAACTGCGTTTGAAGTTGGATACTGAAGGCAAGCAATTGGTGGCGGACGGTTCAGACTTTATTGTTGTAGTAGCAGAAGTGACAGATGATAGTGGTAATGTTCGTCGGTTGGCAAAGGAGAATATTGTATTTTCCATTGAAGGCGAAGGTGAAATAATTGGAGATGCTTCCATTCATGCCAACCCTCGTCCGGTTGAGTTCGGAACAGCTCCTCTGCTGGTGCGTTCTACTTGTAAAGCCGGTAAAGTAAAGGTGACTGCTCGCGTACAATTTGAAGGAACTCATGCTCCTGCATCAGCCGAAATAGAGTTTGAATCCATTCCTTGCCAATTGCCATTCTGTCATATAGAACAGCAACAGGATACTGTTCTAAAACGGGTTGTGTCGGATCGTGAACAGGATTTAGTTAATAGCCGTAGATTCTCTGAAGAGGAAAAGAAACAAATGTTGGATGAAGTGGAAAAGCAACAGACGGAATTTGGTATAGGAAAATAGTTTTATACTCTTTAAAAAGTGCCACATGGCAAGTCGCTGATGTGGCACTTTTCGCCTTGTAAGTAACTTTGTAAACCTTATGATTTTTACTTTCGGATTCTTTTTGTATTTTTGCACTTAACGTCTGGAAATGCAAGAAGCTTGTGGATGGTCGTTGTTACAGTCAGTTTACGTTCTCTTGAGTTTTTTGCAAAGATAAGAATTTTGAGAATTGATTTTCCCTAAGTCAAAGCCGTTTTTAAGAGGGACAAATGAACTTTATCTTTGTATTAGAAGAATTACCTTGTTTAACATTCATTGGAGATCTAATATTATGAAATATTTGTTAACTCTTTTTCTGTCGCTTTTGTCATATCTACTTGTAGCACAAAATGTTATAGTGGAGCACTATTCGAAAAATCAGGGGCTGCTTAATAATATGGTTAGCATGACAGAGAAAGATTCTGATGGTTTTATGTGGTTTGCCACCTGGTACGGACTATGTCGCTTTGATGGAGAAAAGGTACTTACATATAACCATTACCAATTGGATCATGATGTGCCTCCTCGGAAGATACAATATATCATTGATGATGCCAAAGGCTTCATTTGGATAAAGACTATCGACCATAAACTCTATCTTTTTGATAAAAAGAAAGAATGTTTTAAGGCAGTCTATGGCAATATTAAAAGGTTTGTGGCAAATGTTCAGGTTATTAAACTGCAACGGGCTTTTGATGACTATGTGTTATTACTTACCAAAGATAAGAATCTTTTTCTGGCCCGGGTAGATGAGCAGGGAAAGGTACAGATAGAGTTACTTTTTGAAGCTAAAGATTATATTGACTCTTCCAACTATATGTTGAAGAGCAATCTGTTTTTTGAAAATAATGCGTATATTGGTTGGATCGGTGTAGATTATAAGATAAATGTTCTTCCTAAAGGAGAGGCTTTGAAGGGAAAACCTGCTGACTTCTTTCTGAATCAAGTGAAGCTTAATTCGGGAAGTAACTTTTCATCCAGTGTCATTCAGGACAAACTGATGTGGTTGGGTACCAGTGACGGCTATTTTTATTGTATAGACAGTGAGAAGGGTAATGTAACCCGGCATTATATACCTCAGAATATGGGGGCGGTGACTGATATATTGACTACATCGGCAAAGGCGCTATATGTGTCGGTTGCAAATAAGGGAGTTTTTGAATATTCTCCTGATAAACGAAAGTCGAAAAAAATTAATGTGGACGTTAATGAACGATTAGTTAGCCATTCGTTTATTGATAGTTATAATAAACTATGGTTTCATGAAAACGAACGGGCTGTTGTTTATTATGATCCTGTGACTAATAAGTCGCGCAGATATCCTTTTTCGGTATCCGGTAAAATAACGTCTTTTATCGTTGAAGATGCCGGTGAGCAGGGCGTTCTGTTTCTTTCACCGGCAGGCGAAGCCCTTTTTTTTGATAGGGACAATTTGACAATGTGTTCTATCAATCAGATAAAGTCTATCATGGATGTTTCGCCAAATCAACTTTTTTTTCATTTCTTTATAGACGATGAGGGTACTGTATGGCTTTCGTCAACAGAAAAGGGCGTTTATCATGTCTATTTCCCTAAAAAGCAGTTTCGTACCCTTGTCTTGCCTGTAACAAATAAGGCCGCGGGAAAAGATGATGCAGGTGTACGTGCTTGTTTTCAGAGCCGTAATGGAGATATTTGGGTCGGAAATCGCATGAAGGATGTATTCCGGTTTGATTCAAAAGGGTATTTGGTGCAGACTTATCCTGCCCATGAAGAGCTTTTTGGAGCAGTTTATCATGTAATGGAGGATGATAAAGGAAATCTTTGGTTTGCTACTAAGGGCGATGGCTTGGTAAAGTTGACGCCTGATGTCAAAGCGAAATATGGCTATCGTTTCCAGCGGTTCAAACATAATCCCTCTGACAATACTTCGCTTAGCGGAGACAAAATCTATTATACCTATCAAGATAGCCATAAACGTATTTGGGTATGTACACTTGACGGTGGTCTTAACCTGTTGCATGAACAGGGCGGGAGCATTACTTTTTTTAATGATCGGAACGGATTCATAAACTATTCTGCTTATGGGCTCCCTATGGAGGTGCGCAATATTGTAGAAGATAAGGAGGGACGTATGTGGGTCGGTACGATGGATGGGCTGATCTCTTTCGATGGCAATTTCAGCAATGTGTCGGATATTAAATTTGAAGCTTATCGTGGCAGAATGCGGAGGGCTTATGCTGATAGTGATGTATGCCAACTATATAAAGACAGTAAGGATACTGTATGGGCCAGTGTCTTTGGTGGAGGATTGAATAAGCTGGTAGGTTATGATGAAGAGAAACATGAACCGGAATTTGTTGCTTATGAACTTGTGGGAAACTTGAAAAATGAAGTAATTACTTCCATTATAGAAGATAGGCATGGTATGTTATGGTTAGGGACGAAATTAGGGGTCGTTTGTTTTGATCGGCAAACCGGTAACTTTCGTACTTATACCCATTATGATGGCTTTCCTGACTTTGAACTAGAGGAAGGAGGCGTGTGTACTCCGACCGGTGAAATCTGGATGGGGGGAACAAAAGGAATCATTATTTTTCATCCTGATGAATTGAAGGAAGTGGATAGAACCAGTAAAACATTCATTGTTAATTGTCAAATAGGAAATCAGGATATTCGCTTGGTAGACAATCCTTCGATTGTGGACCGTTCTATTTCTTATGTTGATGAAATAAAGCTTAACCATGATCAGTCAATGTTTTCTTTCGAATTTGTAACACTGAGTTATGTAGACCGTAATAGCATCAGTTATCGTTATATTCTGGAAGGCTATGAGGAGCAATGGCATTTTAATGGCGTTAATCGTCTTGCTTCGTATACGAATGTTCCTTCGGGCAATTATGTATTCAGGGTACAAGCGATGGATGATAATGGCGTTGACTCTTTTTCGGAGTGTAAAATGCGGGTGATCATTCGTCCTCCTTGGTGGGCCACTTGGTGGGCTTACGTCATCTATGTTTTATTGGGTGCGGGAGTTCTCTATATGGGCATCCGCCTCTCCGTATTTCTGATACGGATGAGAAATAATGTGTATATTGACCAGCGTTTGTCGGAATTGAAAATACGTTTTTTCACCAATGTGTCGCACGAGTTGCGTACGCCACTCACACTGATACAAGGTCCCATACAGGAACTGAAAACAGAGGCACTGTCTGTCAAAGGGAAAAAGTATGTGGAGTTGATGGAAAAGAATACTTTGCACATGTTGAAGTTGGTAAATCAGATTCTTGATTTCCGCAAGATCCAGAATGGAAAGATGCGCCTGCATGTTTCATGCTTCAATCTTACCGAACTACTTGCTTTTTTCGAAAAGGAGTTTATGATAATGGCAGAAGAAAAGGCGATAAATTTACAATTTTGTCCGGAAGTAGAGGAACTTATGGTATGGGGCGATAAGGAGAGATTAGGAACTGTGGTACGTAACTTACTCTCGAATGCTTTTAAGTTTACTTCCTCCGGAGGTTCAATTAGGATTGTTTCCGGTTTAGCAGAAGATGGTAAACATTGTTTTATTCGTGTGGAAGACACCGGAGTAGGAATTCCTCAAAATAAACTGACCGAAATATTCGGTCGTTTCTCACAGGCTGATAATGCAAAAGGAGCTTATTATCAAGGTACCGGTATCGGGCTGGCTCTTTCGAAAGAAATTGTAGAATTGCATCATGGCGAGATATTTGCCGCCAATGGTAAGCAAGGTGCACAATTTACGGTATGGCTGCTATTGGGCAAAGAACAGTACAAGGAGAATGAGGTGGATTTTTATTTGGATGAACAGGTTGTAAAGGAAGTGCCTGACTGTAATGAACGGGTGGCTGATGAAAAGAACGGTGATGCTTCTTTATTGCCTAGCGTGCTTGTAGTGGATGATAATGTTGATTTGTGTAATATGTTGAAGTTGCAGCTTGAGGATAGGTTTAATATTCATTTGGCACATGATGGAGTGGAGGGACTCAAGATGGTGAACTTTCATCATCCTGATGTCGTGGTGACCGACCAAATGATGCCTTGCATGGACGGTATGGAAATGCTTAAACGTATTCGTGGCGATTTTCAAATAAGTCACATACCGGTGATTATGCTTACTGCAAAGGGAGATGAGGATAGCAAGATACAAGCTATATCCCAAGGGGCTAATGCTTATATTGTGAAGCCTTTCAGTAAGGATTATCTGGTTGTACGTATTGAACAGCTATTAGGTGAACGTAAGCGGTTCCGCGAGCAAATGTGTGGTGATAATGGGGAGATGAATGATAAAGTCGAGCTTTCGGATAATTATGCAGGTTATTTGGAAAAGAAAGATTTGGATTTTATAGAGAAGATTCATCAAGTGGTTGAGGACAATATGGAAAACAGTGACTTCAATATCGACACCATAGCGGCTTCTATCGGTTTGAGCCGTTCTGCTTTCTTTAAGAAACTCAAGAGCCTTACGGGGTTGGCTCCGGTCGATTGGGTGAAAGAGATACGGTTAAACAAATCTGTCGAACTTATTAAGAAGACAGATTTATCTATCTCCGAAATAGCTTTTGCTGTGGGATTCAATGATTCCGGTTATTTTAGCAAATGTTTCCGTAAAAAGTATAACCAGACTCCGCGTGAATATATAAATGCATACCGGGGAAAGAAATAAAGAGTACAAAGTATTCCTCTCAAACGTCTTCTTGTCAGCTTAGATATAAAATATTAATAGACATGAAGAATTCACTAACACGTACTTTATGTACGGTGGTTTTTGTAGTAAGTGCAGCATCTGCCTGGGCTCAATATCCCACAATTCCTGCTGCTGAAAAAGCGCGTGGCGAAAGAATACAAGCCGAGATAAATCGTCTTTCTGACGAGGCTTGGCAACGCGCTTTACCGGTTGTAATGTCAGAGGCAGCTAAAGGGCGTCCTTACGTTCCTTGGGCAAGTAAACCTTCCGACTTGAAGCAAGCTAAGATTCCGGCTTTTCCCGGGGCGGAAGGAGGCGGTGCCTATACGCCCGGCGGACGTGGCGGCAAGGTAATTGTTGTAACTTCTTTAGCTGATCGCGGGCCGGGCACATTGCGCGAAGCTTGTGAAACAGGTGGTGCCCGTATTGTTGTGTTTAATGTGGCTGGTGTGATCAAATTGGAGTCACCTATTAATGTGCGTGCCCCTTATATAACCATTGCCGGACAGACAGCTCCCGGAGACGGTATCTGTGTGACAGGGGCTTCTTTCCTGCTTGATACACATGATATTATTATCCGTCATATGCGTTTCCGGCGTGGGGAACAGGATGTACTGTTCCGGGACGATGCCTTAGGTGGTAATTGCGTGGGCAATGTTATCATAGACCATGTCTCTGCCAGTTGGGGATTGGATGAGAATATGTCGCTCTATCGTCATGTGTACGATCGCAGGGCAGATGGTGGATACACTAAACTGCCTACTGTGAACATCACAATTCAGAACTCTATGTTTACTGAAGCGCTTGATTGTTATAATCATGCGTTCGGTGCAACGATCGGCGGTCATAACAGCATGTTCTGTCGTAATCTCTTTGCTTCGAATATCAGCCGGAATTGCTCGATCGGTATGGATGGTGACTTTAACTTTGTTAATAATATCACCTATAACTGGTGGAATCGTTCTATTGACGGTGGTGATAACAAGAGTTTGCTCAATATCATCAATAATAACTTTAAGCCGGGTCCCATAACTCCGCTTGATAAGCCTATCAGCTATCGTATTGTGAAGCCGGAAGCGGGACGTGCCAAAGAGTTTAAAGATGTGTATGGAAAAGCTTATGTGAATGGCAATATTGTCCATGGGAACAAGCGTGTGACAGCAGATAACTGGGATGGCGGCGTACAGCCTCCGGTATCTGAAGATAAGATGGAAGAAACACTGGCTAAGATTAAGATGGACAAGCCGTTTGATATGCCTCATGTAACTATAATGGATGCGAAAAAAGCCTATAATTATGTGCTGAGCCATGTTGGGGCCACTTTCCCAAAACGTGATGCCGTAGATCACCGTATGGTGAAAAGCGTAAAAACCGGTAAAGCTATTTATGCTAAAGATGCTGCCAATTATGAATTCGTGCCAACGACAGTGAAGCGGCGCTTGCCGGTTGATTCCTATAAGAAAGGCATCATTACGGATCCCCGTCAAGTTGGTGGTCTGCCTGAGTACAAGGGTACTCCTGTACTTGATACCGATGGTGATGGAATGCCTGATGCTTGGGAAGAAAAATATGGACTCAATCCCAATAATGCTTCTGATGCTATACAGGATATAAACGGTGACGGCTACAATAATATTGAGAAATACATTAACGGCATTGATCCCACAAAGAAAATTGATTGGACTGATTTGAAGAACAATCATGATACGCTTGAAGGTAAAAAGAAACTTTTTTAAGATGTTATGAACAGACTTTTTTTTCTAACCTTATTGTTAACTGCTTCGCTCTCAGTGAGGGCGCAGCAGTTTCCCCTTTCTGTAAAAGAGGGAAAAATAACCTACCATGCAGATAAACAGGGAAATCGTATTCCCGACTATTCTTCGTGTGGTTATGAGAACAGCAATAAGCCTATTCCCGATGTGGAAAACCGGGTTTTTGTATCTTGGCAGGAAGGTGATTGTTCCGCCCGTATTCAGCAGGCAATCGACTATGTTTCTATTCTGAAGCCTGATGCGCAGGGATTCAGAGGGGCGGTACTTTTGGATGAAGGTACTTTCTGTTTACATCAGCCATTGCGTCTAACTACTTCCGGGGTAGTCCTTCGCGGGATTCATCGCGACAGAACTATACTCAAAAAAATGGGGACAGATCGTGGCGCCGCTATTTATGTAGAGGGGAATAACGATCTTCTGATTACCGATCAGCTGACACTGGTGCGCAATGAAAAGAAAAAAGGGGGGACTTATCCTAATCTCTTCGATGCTCATCCACCTTTCCAAATTGATGGTAACTTCGGTTGTACGGCAGGTATCGCGGAGATGCTGATGCAGAGCCATGATGGTTTTGTTTATTTACTTCCCGCTTTACCCGCTAACTGGAAAGAAGGGCGTATTCGCGGCATTAAAGCACGTGGCGGTTTTGAACTTGACTTCTGCTGGAGAAACGGAAAATTGGACAAACTTACCATATACTCGTCGGAGGGTGGAAACTTCCGTCTGCGTACGCTTACTCCTGTTCAGGGCAAAGGACTAAAGAAAGCACGCGGTGAAAATCCTAATGCCATTTACGAAGTGCCTCAAGTCATGGAGCCGGTTGTGAATAAAGAGGCGAAACTCCATGAAGTTAAGTTGAAAAAAACTTATCTTTATGATTTGAATACCAAAGCCGGTGAAAGCTATACAATTGCCGGTAGATAGGAACGTGCGATTTAAAAAATACAAAAAATAATAAATTCAAATATATGAGAAAGATTTCAATGATAGCGATGGCTGTCCTGATGTTTATGGGTAGCGGCGTAATGGCTCAAAAAGCTAAAACGTATATTCCTTGGGAAAACGGGAAATTGCAGGTATCGGATGAGGGGCGATACTTAAGACATGAAAATGGTACTCCTTTCTTTTGGTTGGGTGAAACCGGATGGTTGATGCCTGAGCGGCTAAATCGCGATGAAGTGAACTATTATTTGCAAAAGTGCAAAGAGGCAGGCTATAATATGGTTCAAGTGCAGGTGCTTAATAGTGTGCCTTCGTACAATATTTATGGAAAAAGTTCTAATCCTGACGGGTGGAACTTTAAGAACATTGATAAGAAAGGCGAGTATGGCTATTGGAACCACATGGATTATATCATTAGGACGGCTGCTTCGAAAGGTATCTATATCGGTATGGTATGTATTTGGGGAAGCCCTGTGGATGCCGGACTAATGAATGAGAAAGAAGCGGTGGCTTATGGAGAATTTCTTGTGAACCGCTATAAAGACGATCCGAACATTATCTGGATTATCGGTGGCGATATTCGCGGTGATAAGAAAACGGAAGTTTGGGATGCTTTGGCACGCAGCATCCGTCAGCAGGACAAAGATCATCTGATGACTTTCCACCCTCGTGGACGCACCACTTCTGCTGCTTGGTTTAATGATCGCGAATGGCTTGATTTTAATATGTTCCAAAGCGGACATCGCCGTTATGGTCAGCGTAAGGGAGATGGTGATTATCCTATCAAAGAAAACACAGAAGAGGATAACTGGCGTTTTGTGGAAGCTTCTACACTCAATCCCCTGAAACCCGTAATTGACGATGAACCTATTTATGAGAATATTCCTCAAGGGTTGCATGATCCCAACGAAACTCGCTGGAATGAGCATGATGTACGCCGTTATGCCTATTGGTCAGTATTTGCCGGATCTTTCGGACATAGCTATGGACACAATGACATCATGCAATTTATCCGTCCGGGCGTGCTTGGCTCTTTTGGTGCTGATGGCATGAAGAAAGCTTGGTGGGATGCTCTTGAAGATCCCGGTTTTCATCAGATGAAATATTTGAAATACCTGATGCTGGCCTTTCCTTTCTTTGAACGGATTCCCGACCAAAGCATTATTGCCGGTGCCAATGGCGAGCGCTATGATCGTGCTATAGCTACTCGTGGCAATGACTATCTGTTGGTTTACAACTACTCGGGACGACCCATGCAAATTGATTTGTCGAAAATCAGTGGTGACAAGAAAAAAGTGTGGTGGATGAGTGCTGCTACGGGTAAACTTGAATACTTGGGCGAGTTTGACAGCAAGATTACAAGTTTTCAACATGACAGCGGCTATATGAGTGGAAACGATCAGGTCCTTATCGCTATTGATGCTTCAAAAGAGTATGTAAAAAAGGAGTGGAAAGAACTGCCGGAGAAGCATTGACATGAGTATTGACAGGATAGTTGCTTTCATTAAATAATATAACACTGATGCGTAAAACTTTATCATTTATATTTCTTTTTATAGCTCTGATAACTCAGGCTACTACTGTAAAAGTCTCGTCCGTCTATACTGAACAGATGAGCAATCCTTTGGGGCTTGATACGACTACACCGCGTTTCAGTTGGCAGATGCAAAGCGATGGGCAGGGGGTGATGCAGACCGCTTACCGGATACTGGTCGCTTCTTCAGTCGAAATGCTTACTGAAAATAAAGCTGACCTTTGGGATTCGGGCTGCATTGAGAGTGAACAATCGCTGTGGGTTTCTTATAATGGAGTAAAGCTTAAAAGCAATCAGCGAGCTTTTTGGAAGGTGAAATGTTATACCAATCAAGGCGAAACCTCATGGAGTGAAGTGGCACAGTTCGGTATTGGACTGTTGAATGAAGGACATTGGCGCGGACAATGGATTGGCATGGATCGTCCGGCGCCTTGGGATAGTGAAACGCAATGGAGCCGATTAGCTTCTCGCTACCTGCGTAAGGAGTTTGCTACTTCGAAGGTAGTGAAACGTGCCACTCTGCATATTGCGGGTATGGGAATGTACGAGGCTTTTATCAACGGTACGCGTATAGGCGAGCAGGTACTGGCGCCTGCACCGACCGATTATCGCAAAACCATTATTTACAATAGCTTCGATGTTACTCGTCAGTTGGCGTCCGACACAATACATGCTATTGGTGTAACTTTAGGTAATGGAAGGTTCTACACTATGCGGCAGAACTATAAACCTTATAAAATTGCAAATTTTGGTTATCCCAAATTACGTCTTAATTTGATTATTGAGTATATTGACGGTAGCTGTGAAACGCTGGTTTCTGACAAGAGCTGGAAACTGACTGCAGATGGTCCTATCCGTAGTAACAATGAGTATGACGGTGAGAGGTATGATGCCCGCAAAGAGTTGGGAGAATGGACTTGTGCCGGTTATGATGACTCTAAATGGGGGGCAGCAGAGCGGGTGAGTATTCCCACCGGTACATTGCGTGGTGCAATGGCTCCTAATATGAAAGTGTTGAGGTCTCTGAAACCTGTCAGTATGCGCCGGCAGAGAGAGAAATGGATTCTTGATATGGGGCAGAACATGGTAGGTTGGGTTCGTATGAATGTACGTGGCGAGTTGGGTGATTCCATTAAACTTCGCTTTGCCGAATTGCTACAGCCCGACGGGGAGCTTTATGTGAAGAACTTGCGTGATGCCAAAGTCACAGATACATACATTTGTAACGCTCGTGAAAATAATGCGACATGGGCGCCTCGATTTGTCTATCATGGCTTTCGCTATGTAGAGGTATCGGGATTTCCTACTGCTACTATTAATGATTTTGTGGGTGAGGTAGTCAGTGATGAAATGGAAGAACTTGGAACTTTCACCACTTCAAATGAAACGTTGAACCGTATTCACCAAAATGCTTGGTGGGGTATTTTGGGTAATTATAAAGGTATGCCCGTAGATTGTCCACAGCGTAATGAGCGCCAGCCCTGGCTGGGGGATCGCACTATGGGAACATGGGGTGAGAGCTATTTGTTTGGAAATGGACCTCTCTATTCCAAATGGATACGTGACATTTGTGAAGCTCAGCGTGAAGATGGTTGTATCCCTGATGTGGCTCCTGCCTATTGGAACTATTACAGCGACAACATGACTTGGCCTGCTGCATTGTTTATGTCAGTGGATATGTGTTACACTCAATATGGCAATACACTGCCGATGCGGCAAAGCTATGCTTCCATGAAACGTTGGATGAATCATATGGTTGAGGAATACATGACTGACGAATATATCTTTACTAGAGATCGCTATGGTGATTGGTGCGTGCCTCCTGAATCGCTTGACATGATTCACAGTCGTGATCCTAAAAGGGTGACTGAGGGAGCTCTGATTGCTACTGCCTATGGTGCCAAATTGTTGCAGACTCTTCATCGGTTTGCCGAGGTACTGGGGTATGAAACCGATAAACAGTACTGGATGGATTTGGAACATGCAGTGAAGGATGCTTTTAATCGGAAGTATCTCACTGTGAAACGCGGTACTTCGCTTGTGCCGGGGCATGTGTTATACCCTGATAGTGTGTACTATGGCAACAATACAGTGACAGCCAATATTCTGCCGTTGGCTTTTGGTTTGGTTCCCAAAGATTGTTTGGATGATGTGGTAAAAAGTACTGTTCAGTCCATTGTGGTGACTAATAAAGAACATATCAGTTGTGGGGTAATTGGAGTACAATGGCTGTTACGCGAACTTTCACGCCGAGGATTTGCCGATGTGGCTTATATGTTGGCAACTAACACTACTTATCCTTCATGGGGCTATATGGCCGAACAGGGAGCTACTACCATTTGGGAACTTTGGAATGGGAATACGGCGAATCCGGCAATGAACAGTGGTAACCATGTAATGCTTTTGGGCGATTTCTTGCCATGGTGTTATGAGAATCTGGCTGGAATAAAGAGCGAACGTGGGCGTGGTAAGGTAGGATTCAAACATATCAGAATGTGTCCTAATTTTGAGATACAAGATATTAGCTATGTTGATGCCAGTTACCGCACACCTTATGGCAGGGTAGTAAGCCGCTGGAAGAAAACCTTGCAACACTTAGAGTGGGATATAGAGATACCTGTCAATACGTTTGCATCAGTCTATCTTCCTAATGGGAAAGTAGAAAAAGTAGGTTCGGGAAAGTATCATTTTAGTGTGGATATCCCTGCTGCCGACAAATGTATTGTGACTGATGAGTTCCTTTATGAAGATGCAGGCTTTCCTCAATGTCATGGCGCTACTGTTGTAGAATTGGAAAATGGTGACTTGGTAGCAGCTTTCTTTGGGGGGACACGCGAAAAGAATCCTGATTGTAATATTTGGACCTGCCGCAAGCCCTATGGTAGTAAAGAATGGACTAAACCGTATAAAGCTGCCGACGGTATTTATACAAAACTTACGGCTGCTGCTTTCAGTGAAAGAGATTTAAGTAAATTTGCAGCGCGTGACAGTATTATTGATGAATTGCTGAGAGATAAGCCGAATGTTGTACAACAAGATAGGTTTGCGCTATTTCGCGAGGCAATGTTGCGTATGGGGGGAGCCAGGGAAGCTGCTCCGGCAGTTCCTATGGGAGATGGCAAGAATTATCCATGGTGGATGGCGCCCGCCAAGAATAGCGGTAAGCCCTTGGTAGACGAAACTTGGCGTAAGCCTTGCTATAATCCTGTGTTATTCCAAATCCCCGGCGGGGATCTGGTGCTGTATTATAAAATAGGTTACGGAGTGGGAGACTGGACCGGTTGGCAAGTTCGTTCAAAGAATGGAGGAAAGACTTGGGGTAAACCGGAAGCTCTTGCCAAAGGTTTCTTGGGCCCCATTAAGAATAAACCGGTTTATATTAATGGTCGCATCATAGCACCATCAAGTACAGAGGGAAATGGTTGGAAATTTCATTTCGAGATTTCGGATGATAAAGGTAAGACGTGGAAGTATGTAGGGCCCGTAGATGCGGAATATTCACTGCCCACTGCCCTACGTAAGGCAGGTATTAAAAAAGAGACGGGTGATGATCTTGAAGCCGGTGAGGTTCTGACAGAGAAAGGGGCGCAACCTATTCTCTGTATTCAGCCCAGTATTTTACTGCTTAAAGATGGAAGGCTTATGGCTATTGGCCGCACACGTAATGCAAAACTGGCGGTGACTTATAGCAGTGATTGTGGAGATACTTGGAGTAAGGTGGTCCTTAGTGATTTGCCTAATAACAATTCGGGTACGGATGCAGTGACTTTGGCGGATGGCAGACAGGTGGTCGTTTTCAATGATTTTGCTACATTGCCTGGTACACCTAAAGGTGTGCGTACACCTGTGTCTATTGCGGTCTCTGAGGATGATGGGAAAATTTGGAAGAACGCGGTTGTACTTGAGGACAGCCCTATCAGCCAATATTCTTATCCCAGTATTATTCAGGGAAAAGACGGAAAACTGCATTGTGTCTATACATGGCGCCGTAAGCGTATTGCTTATAAAGCCATTGAACTAAAGTAAATTTATATATTTACGAATTTAAACTGTTAATGATATAGCATGAAGAAAACAATACTCTTTTTATTTGTAGTAGCATCTGTTTTGAATAACCTTATGGCACAGAGAAATGGTCTTGTCGATATGGGGCAAAGCAAGTTCGCAAAAATGACTAATACACAACTTGGTGCTGTGAAATGGACAGGCGGCTTTTGGGGAGAACGTTTTAATGTGTTTAGCCGACACTCTTTGCAGGGGATGTGGAATACCTGGAAGAATCCTGATGTAAGTCATGGGTTCCGCAATTTTGAAATTGCAGCCGGTGAATGTGAAGGCACTCATTGGGGACCTCCGTTTCATGATGGTGATATGTATAAATGGCTTGAAGGAGTAGCTGCTGTTTATGCGGTCAATCATGATCCCGAACTTGACGAGCTGATGGACTATTTTATTGCTCGTGTCGTAAAGGCGCAACGGGCTGATGGATATATTCATACGCCGGTTATTATTGATGAAAAGAACAAGGGCATTGATACGCATGCTGTTGCCAATAAACAGACAGTGATCGGTACGAAAGTAGGTGCCGAAAACGAAAAGGGCGCTTTTGCCAACCGTCTGAACTTTGAGACTTACAATTTGGGGCACCTGATGATGGCAGGAATCATTCACCAACGTGCTACGGGAAAAAATACTTTTTTTGACGTTGCTGTAAAGGCTACGGATTTTCTTTGCCACTTTTATGAGACAGCATCAGCAGAATTGGCACGTAATGCTATTTGCCCCTCACACTATATGGGAGTGGTTGAAATGTATCGCGCCACCGGTAATACCCGCTATCTTGAACTTTCGCAAAATCTGATCAATATTCGTGGCATGGTAGAGAATGGTACTGATGATAATCAAGACCGGATTCCTTTTCGTGAACAATACAATGCCATGGGGCATGCTGTACGTTCAAATTACCTTTATGCTGGCGTTGCGGATGTGTACGCCGAGACGGGCGAGGAACAATTGATGAAGAACCTGACAAGTATTTGGAGCGATATTGTAAATCGGAAAATGTATGTGACCGGTGCTTGTGGAGCGCTTTATGACGGGACCTCGCCCGATGGAACTTTCTATGAACCGGATAGTATTCAGAAAGTGCATCAAAGTTATGGTCGTCCTTATCAGTTACCTAACAGTACTGCACATAATGAAACTTGTGCGAATATCGGTAATATGCTCTTTAACTGGCGTATGCTTGAGATTACAGGCGATGCCAAATATGCAGAGATCGTTGAGACTGCCCTTTACAATAGTGTGTTGAGTGGTATAAGCCTTGATGGTTTGAAATATTTCTATACTAATCCTTTGCGCATTAGTGCCGATTTGCCTTATACTCTACGCTGGCCTAAAGTGCGTACAGAGTATATCAGCTGTTTCTGCTGTCCTCCTAATACGTTGCGTACGGTTTGTCAAGCTCAGAATTATGCCTATACTTTGGCGGATAAGGCCGTTTATTGTAATCTCTATGGTTCCAATACTCTTCAGACCGAATTGGAAGGATTGGGTAAGATAGCTCTTGCACAGCATACGGATTATCCTTGGGAGGGTAGTGTGCGGCTTGTTGTAGAGTCATTGCCTCGTGCATCCCGTAAGACAGCCTTTTCAATCTATTTCCGGATGCCGGAGTGGTGTGATAAAGCTACGCTTACGGTGAATGGTCAGGCTGTAGCGGGTAACTGGAAACGGAACGAATACGCCCATGTAAATCGTATATGGAAAGAAGGGGATATAGTGGAGTGGGTGATGGATATGCCGGTGAGACTACTTGAAGCTCATCCGCTTGCTGAAGAGATTCGTAATCAGGTAGTAGTAAAACGTGGTCCTATTGTATACTGTTTGGAAAGTATGGATATTGATGGTGGGAAGCGTATTGATGATGTACAGATTCCTACAAACATCAAATTTACGCCGCGCAAGATGCAGATCGCGGGCAGTGACGTCATGGTGTTGGAAGGCATCGCTTCTTTGAACGAGGCGGAGTCGTGGGAAGGGATGCTTTATCGTGAAGTGAATCCTACTCAAAAACCGGTTCATATCCGTCTCATTCCTTATTATGCTTGGGGGAATCGCGGTAAGTCCGAAATGACAGTATGGATGCCGGTAAAGAGGTGATTTTAGCCGAACAGCTTGGAAGGTAATAATCTAAATATAAAAGATAATGAAGAAACTGATTTTCTCTATATTGCTTCTTGCTTCGACTTTATTGCAGGCTTCAGATATTTATGTGAAGCCGGGAGAAAGTATCGCAGATGCTATTCGGCAGGCGCGTGAGCTTCGTCGTTTGAACGATCCTTCCATTGAGGGAGGGATTACCATTCATGTGGCAGCCGGTAACTACCGGATTTATGAACCTCTATTTCTGCGTCCCGAGGATAGTGGTACACCCTCATCCCCCACAATTATCAAAGGGGAGGGAGAGGTTATAGTTAGTGGTGGGGTAACTGTCACCGGATGGAAGCGTCAGGGTAAATTGATGGTGGCAGATGTTCCTGATTTTTGTGGCAGGCCGTTAGATTTCAGGCAATTCTATGTAAACGGCAAGAAGGCGGTACGTGCACGTGATGTAGCTGATTTTGAAGACATGTACCGGATTATTCGTGTAGATAAGCAGAAGCGGGTACTATGGGTGCCGGCAGCAGCTGTGAGGAAAATTCAGAAAGCTCCCTATGCCGAGATGGTGCTGCATGAAATGTGGTGTGTAGCCAATCTGCGTATTAAAGATATAATGTTTGCCGGTGACAGTGCGGCTGTGAGCTTTCATGATCCAGAGAGCCGTATTCAGTTTGAGCATCCTTGGCCCTGCCCTATGGTGACAACGGACGGACATAATTCGGCCTTTTATCTTACCAACGCTCGCGAACTGCTGGATGTGCCCGGCGAGTGGTATCATGATATACGCGCAGGCAAGCTTTATTATTATCCTCGCCAGGGCGAACTGATAGAGGAAGCTGTCGTGCCCGCAGTGGAAACTTTGCTGCGTGTGGAAGGTACGTTGGATCGCCCGGTGCGGAATATTCGTATTGAAGGGCTTACTTTCAGTTACAGTACCTGGATGCGCCCTTCATTGAAGGGGCATGTCCCTTTGCAGGCTGGTATGTATTTGACGGATGCTTATAAACTTCGCCCGCAGATTGTACGTTCCAAGAATCATAAACTCGACAATCAGGGATGGTTGGGGCGCCCTGTTTCGGCGGTTGTAGTAAAAGCTGCTCAAAATATTGATTTCATAAAATGTGATTTTCGCCATTTAGGGTCTACCGGTATTGATTATGAGTGGGGTACAAAAGGTGGAAGTATAGAAAGATGTTGTTTTGAAGATATATCCGGAAACGGTATTCTCACAGGTAGCTTTAGTCCTGAAGCGCACGAAACGCATTTACCTTATGATCCGGCAGATGAACGTGAAGTGTGCCGCGCTTTGAATATAGTGAATAATTATATCACTGATGTGACTAATGAAGACTGGGGAACACATGGAATCTGTGCCGGATTTGTTCGTGATATTAATATTGCACATAATACGATCAGTGAGGTTTCTTATACAGCCATTAGTCTGGGATGGGGTTGGAACCGCACTGTGGGGTGTATGCGTAATAACACCGTACATGCCAATCTCATCCATCATTATGCGAAGCACATGTATGATGTGGCAGGTATTTATACTCTTGGTTCGCAGCCTCATAGCTTCATTACGGAGAATTGTGTACATAGTATTTATAAACCCGGTTATGTACATGACCCCAATCATTGGTTTTATCTTTATACTGATGAAGGTTCTTCCTTTATCACTGTTCGCGATAATTGGACGGAGGCGGACAAGTTCCTCAAAAATGCCAATGGTCCCGGTAATGTGTGGGAAAACAACGGTCCTACGGTGAATGACAGTATCAAAGTAAAGGCCGGCGTTGCATCAATCGACTAACGGTTATGCAATTATAATTAATAATGGATTATCTAACTTCGGTTGGAACTTAAATGTAAAATTCTTATGAAACAGATTACAATAACTGTTCTTATGGCTTTTTTTGTAGCTTTGCAAGTTTTTGCAGAACGTGTAGACATGCGTGAAGCCGGTGTTGACAACCAGGAAGCCTTAAAAAATACAGAGATTATAAACAATACGATTAATCGTTTGAACAAGGCAGGAGGGGGTACACTCTTCTTCCCTTCAGGAGATTATCTCACAGCTTCCATTCACATGAAAAGTAATATTACACTTGAACTGGAGGCGGGAGCCACGTTGCGTTTCAGTGACAATTTTGACGATTATATGCCATTTGTGGAAATGCGGCACGAAGGTGTGATGATGAAGAGCTTCCAACCGTTGATTTATGCAACAGATGCCGAGAATATCACTATCAAAGGTGAAGGAAAGCTTGATGGGCAAGGAAAAGCATGGTGGAAGGAATTTTTCCGGGTACTTATAGACTTACGTGACAACGGTAAGCGTGATATCAACAAGTATCAGCCTCTTTTTGAACAAGCCAATGACATGAAAACGCTTTATGCAGAAACTAATGTCGATTGGCATAGTACGTTGGATCGTCGTTTCTTACGTCCTCCATTCATCCAGCTGCTACGTTGCAGGAATGTTCGTATAGAAGGCATTACCATTGTGAACTCTCCCTTTTGGACTGTTAATCCTAACTTTTGTGACAATGTGACGGTGAAAGGAGTTACAATCAATAATGTACCTTCACCTAATACTGACGGAATCAATCCCGAATCGTGCAGCAATGTACACATCAGTGACTGTCATATTTCCGTAGGGGACGATTGTATTACAATTAAAAGTGGTCGTGACTTGCAAGCCCGAAAGATAGGTCGTCCCTGTGAAAACATCACTATTACAAATTGTACGATGTTAAGCGGGCATGGGGGAGTAGTGATAGGTAGTGAAATGAGTGGAGGCGTAAAGAAGGTGACCATCAGTAATTGTGTATTTGATGGCACCGATCGTGGCATCCGTATCAAATCAACTCGTGGACGTGGCGGCGTGGTAGAGGATATTCGTGTAAGCAATGTAGTGATGAGTGATATTAAAAGGGAGGCGGTAGTTCTTAATCTGAAATATAGTCAGATGAAAATGGAGAAAAAAAGCGAACGTACGCCTGTCTTTCGTAATATCTTCGTGACCGGGCTTACTGTGCGCGGTACCCAAACTCCGCTGAAAGTGGATGGGCTGCCGGAGGCTCCCATTGAGGGGATTGTATTCAGGGATATTTATGTCAATGATGCTAAAGAGGAGTGCCTGTTTCGTGACTGCAAGGACTTGGTGATAGATGATGTGTATGTCAATGGCGAGAAAATAAAATATGAAAAATAACTGCAAGGCGATGATGAAAAAGAGAATAGTTGCGCTGTGTATGGGAACGACATTGTTTGCGGGTAATGTGGTTTATGCGCAGAAACTTGATTTAGAGAATCAGTTTACCCGCCCGTTGAGTGATGTAATGAACGATTTGTCCCGGCGTTTCGATGTGAAGTTCAAATATAATGTAGACACTATTGGTAAGAGACTGCCTTATGCCGATTTTCGTATTCGTCCTTACTCATTAGAAGAGTCTCTTACTAATGTGTTGAGTTTCTTCGATTTTAAGTATCAAAAACAGAATGAGAAGAGTTATAAAATTAAGCCGTATGAATATCCGCGCCGTACAGCTGTCGACGGGGAAAAAATGTTGGCTTATCTCAGTGGGCTGTACACCAACAGGAATGAATGGGAGAAACGTAGTGCTGTATTGCGTAAAGAAGTGCGTGAGCGATTGGAGCTAGATGAAGCTTTGTCTCGTTGCGTGAAGGGGGCTGCGCCAATCTTGTCAAAAGTTCGTAAATATGATGGTTATACGGTACAGAATTTGGCGATGGAAACCTGGCCCGGAGTATATCTTTATGCCTCTGTTTACACACCGCGTAAAAAGGGAAAACATGCACTGATTATTTGTCCTAACGGGCATTTTTATCGTGGGCGTTATCGTAAGGATCAACAGCAGCGCTTGGGAACATTGGCGCGGATGGGGGCTGTTTGTGTGGATTACGACCTTTATGGATGGGGAGAATCGGAAAAACAAGTGGGTGCGGGAGCGCATAGAACCGATACGGCGCATGTGAAGCAGGCTATGGATGGACTGTTGCTTCTTGATTATATGTTGAAAAACCGTAAGGATATTGATACGAACCGTATAGGAGTAAACGGAGGTTCAGGTGGGGGCACTCAAACTGTGTTATTGTCAGTCTTGGACGAACGTTTTACGGCTATGGCACCTGTTGTAAGTCTGGCTTCTCATTTTGATGGCGGATGTCCCTGTGAAAGTGGGAAACCCATTCAATTGGCAGGTGGTGGAACTTGTAATGCTGAATTGGCAGCTATGTTCGCACCGCGTCCCATGTTGGTTGTGAGCGATGGCGGAGATTGGACCGCTTCTGTTCCTACGTTGGAGTATCCCTATTTGCAGCGTGTCTATGGATTTTACGGAGCCAAGGACCGCATTGTGAATGTGCACCTACCCAAAGAACGTCACGACTTCGGTCCGAATAAGCGCAATGCTGTTTATGATTTTTTTGTCAAGGTATTCAGTCTTGACCGTAGTAAGCTTGACGAAAGTAAAGTTACGATAGAGGATGAGGAAATGATGCAATCGCGTGTGGGATACTAAAGATAATGCTCATCATTTCATTAAATATTCTATTGTTTTTTTGATAAAGAATTGTTAATATAAAGCTTGAAGCCAATGCATCGAATACTGCCTTGCGCTTCAAGCTTTCTCATATATAAGAGTTTGGGAGCTTCCGGCGAGGGGAAAAGTTTATAAGAAAATTCCTTTGGATAAAAAAGAATTGCTATCTTTGTTGCGCTCAAATTGAAGCATATAAGTGTGATTTACAAAAGAATAGTTTTGTAAAATATTGATAGTCAGTGTGCAAAAAGAAGTCACGCTTTTGCACAAATTATTAAGCAATGTGCAATTAGCCTATGGCCGTATCGAAGACAAAAGCTAAATTAGTGGATGTAGCCCGTCAGTTGTTTGCTAAAATGGGTGTTGAAAATACCACGATGAATGATATTGCTCTCGCTTCTAAAAAAGGTAGGAGAACCCTCTACACCTATTTTAAAAGTAAGGAAGATATCTATATGGCTGTTGTTGAGTCGGAACTGGATATGCTTTCGGATATGATGAAGCGTGTGGCAGAGAAAAATATTTCGCCGGACGAGAAAATGATTGAAATGATATATACGCGTTTGGATGCGGTGAAGGAGGTAGTGTTTCGTAACGGTACGCTTCGGGCCAATTTCTTTCGTGACATTTGGCGGGTGGAGAAAGTGCGTAAACGTTTTGATGCTAAAGAGATACTGCTATTCAAGGATGTGCTGCGTGAAGGGGTGGAGAAAGGCGTGTTTCGGATAGATGATATAGACATGACCGCCGAGCTGGTGCATTATTGCGTAAAAGGTATTGAAGTACCTTATATACGCGGACATATCGGTGCAAAGCTCGATGATGAAACCCGCGATAAATACGTTGTCAATCTTGTGTTTGGCGCGTTGCATAGAACATAAAAAGAATATTTAATCAATAATTTAAAACAGTATGGGATTATTAGACGGAAAAACAGCCATTGTAACCGGTGCCGCTCGTGGTATTGGTAAGGCTATCGCTTTAAAGTTCGCTCAAGAAGGGGCTAATATAGCATTCACCGACTTGGTGATTGATGAAAATGCTGAGGCAACAGCAAAAGAAATTGAAGCGCTTGGAGTAAAAGCCAAAGCATATGCATCTAATGCAGCGAGCTTTGAAGATACTGCCAAAGTAGTAGAGGCTATTCATGCAGATTTCGGCCGCATTGATATTTTGGTTAACAATGCAGGTATTACTCGTGACGGTCTGATGATGCGTATGACCGAACAACAATGGGATATGGTTATCAACGTTAACCTGAAATCCGCTTTCAACTTCATTCATGCTTGTACTCCGATCATGATGCGTCAAAAAGGTGGAAGCATCATCAACATGGCTTCTGTAGTAGGTGTTCATGGTAATGCAGGTCAGGCTAACTACTCTGCTTCCAAGGCAGGGATGATTGCATTGGCCAAGTCTATTGCACAGGAATTGGGTTCTCGCGGCATCCGTGCCAACGCTATTGCTCCGGGTTTCATTATGACGGCAATGACAGATGCTTTGTCCGAAGAAGTGAAGGCAGAATGGTGCAAGAAGATACCTTTGCGTCGTGGTGGTACACCCGAAGACGTAGCCAACATTGCTACCTTCCTGGCTTCTGATATGTCTTCTTATGTATCAGGGCAGGTGATTCAGGTAGACGGTGGTATGAATATGTAAAATAGTGATTAACGATTGGCGGTTAGTGATTAATGAGAATTGCCGACCGCTAACCGCAGCTTTTTAATCACTAATCACTAATTACTAACCGCTAATCGCTAAATAAATGACTGTCGTATACGAAGACAATCATATCATTATAGTCAACAAGACCGCTTCCGAGATCGTTCAGGGAGACAAAACGGGTGATACACCGCTTTCGGAAACCGTAAAGCTGTATCTCAAGGAGAAATACCAAAAGCCCGGTAATGTCTTTATAGGTGTTACACATCGCTTGGACCGCCCCGTAAGCGGTCTTGTTGTTTTTGCCAAAACCAGTAAGGCGCTTACCCGCCTGAATGACATGTTCAAGAACGGTGAGGTTAAGAAAACCTACTGGGCAGTGGTGAAGAACCAGCCTCACGAGCCGGAAGGAGAGTTGGTGAACTATTTGGTTCGTAACGAAAAGCAGAACAAAAGTTATGCGTACGATAAGGAAGTGCCGAATAGCAAGAAAGCGATCTTGCATTATCGGCTCATAGCTAAATCGCAGAACTATTATTTGCTGGAAATTGACCTGAAAACGGGGCGTCATCACCAGATACGATGTCAGCTGGCTAAAATGGGGTGTCCCATTAAAGGAGATTTGAAGTACGGCTCTCCCCGTTCCAATCCGGATGGGAGTATTTGCCTGCACGCGCGCTTTGTCCGTTTTATACATCCGGTGTCCAAGGAATTGATAGAGGTGGAGGCCCCTGTTCCTACCGGTAATCTGTGGAATGGTTTTGAAATGATTTGATAATCTGTTAATAACAACTTCGATGAAAAAGATTCTGATTTTATCAGGGCTGTCTCTGCTTGCGGCATTTGCAGTTCGGGCGCAAGATAAAGTGACCGAATACAATGTGCGGCCTGCCATTGTGGTGCGTACTCCAATTCAGGGTGACAGCATTAATTTTACGGGAGAGAAATTCACTGCCGATAAACTTCTGAAAACCGATATTGACCTCGACTTCGACGGACGTTCTTATGAGCGTGTGCCAGTCGATACGGCAGGGTACGTGCGGGTAGCGAAGGCCGATAAAGATAATTTATTTTATCTGTTTGCTACTAATTTGCGTGCGGAACGTTTCATGAAAGGAAAGCTGAATATCTATTCTCCCGCACGTTTTGAGGTATTTGTGAATGGAGTTTCCAAACAATCAAAGACGACTGCGGAAGATAGCTTGTCGCAAGTGTCCCCTTCAGTGCTTGGTTTACGTCTGGAACCGGAAGTGGATTATGAGATAGTCATTAAATTATTATCAGTGGCTGCCGATAAGACTGCTCCGGTGTTGAAGTGTGAGTTTGAGAAGGATAAGGAGTTTGCCGATGTCGGTTATCAGATTGCACCGGATTTGAAAAGGCGTTTTGCTTTGCATAATACGGCGTTTGGAAGTCGTGTACGTTCGGTGAGCCTTTCTCCGAATGGCAAGTACCTGCTTGCCTGCTATGCGGACAATTACTCATTGAAGCGTTCGAGAACACGTTGCGAGTTGACAGAATTAAAGACCGGCAAGGTGATATTGCCTGATGCTGACGAGAAAATGCGCTGGATGCCCCGTAGCAATAAGCTCTATTATACAGTGACCGGCAAAAAACGGAATGATTTGGTTGTGTTCGATCCGGCTACCATGCATGAGGAGGTGCTGCTGAAAGATGTTCCCGAAGGATACTTTGTCTGGTCGCCCGCAGAGGACTATCTTATTTATTCTCCCGATGATAAAGGGGAAGCGGTCAGTGGTCCTTTGAAGAGGCTACTGCACCCCGATGATCGCATTCCCGATGCCCGTTCCCGTAATTATCTTGTTAAATATGATCCTGCAACAGGGCTTTCCGAGCGCCTGACGTATGGCAGTCATGCCGTCTACCTGAACGATATATCTTCTGACGGGAAAAAACTTCTGTGTTCCACTTCCAAGTCGGACATCACTCAGTGTCCTTTCTCTCTTACTTCCATATTCGAGGTCGATTTGGCTACACTGCGTGTAGATACGTTGGTTGCATGGGATCCTTATGTGAATAGAGGGGTTTACTCTCCCGACGGAAAGCGACTTTTAGTAGTCGGCAGTCCTTCGGCTTTTGGCGGTGTGGGAAAGAACTGCGGTGAACATCCTATTGCTAATGATTTTGATACACAGGCATTCATCGTGGATAAAGCTACGAAGAAAGTCACTCCCATTACGCGTGATTTCAATCCTTCCGTAGACTTCCTGCAATGGAACCGCACAGATGGTTGCATCTATTTTAATACAACGGATGAGGATTGCAAGCATATTTACCGCTATATCCCCCAAACCGACAGCTTTGAGATGTTGCCGCTTCAGGAAGATGTGATTGCTTCTTTCGATTTGGCGGAAAACAATCCAACGGTTGCTGCATATGTAGGAGGGGGGAATACCAGTGTAGGGGTGGCTTATGCGTACGATGTGAAGAAGAAAACATCCGCATTGCTTGCCAATCCGATGAAGCCTGTATTGGATAAGATAGAAATGGGTACAATGAAAGAATGGAACTTTACGTCAGAGGACGGTACGGAAATTAAAGGTATGATGTGCCTGCCTCCTGCTTTCGACCCGAATAAAAAATATCCGCTTATCGTATATTATTACGGTGGAACTATGCCTACTACGCGCGGCATCACCTCGCCCTACTGTGCGCAGCTGTTTGCATCACGTGACTATGTGGTTTATGTCATCCAGCCCAGCGGCACTATCGGTTACGGTCAGGAGTTCTCCGCCCGCCATGTTAATGCGTGGGGCGAACGTACTGCCGATGAAATCATTGAAGGAACGAAGAAGTTCTGTGCGGCTCATCCGTTTGTTAACGATAAGCGTATTGGTTGTATTGGAGCGTCCTATGGCGGCTTTATGACAATGTACTTACAGACAAAGACCGATTTGTTTGCTGCTGCTGTTTCACATGCCGGCATCAGTAACGTGACAAGTTACTGGGGTGAGGGCTATTGGGGATATTCCTATAATTCTGTTGCTGCTGCCGAGAGCTATCCATGGAATAATCCTGATCTGTTTACGAAGCATGGGGCGCTGTTCAATGCGGATAAAATCAAGACTCCGTTGCTGTTGCTGCATGGTACGGTTGATACGAATGTGCCTGTTGGTGAAAGCATCCAGTTGTACAATGCGTTGAAGATATTGGGCAAGCCGGTGGAGTTCATAACGGTAGACGGTGAGAACCATTTTATCAGTGATTATCCCAAGCGTGAGTTGTGGCACAACTCCATTATGGCGTGGTTTGCACGTTGGTTGCAGGATAGCCCGGCGTGGTGGAATGAGCTCTACCCGGAAAGACATTGGTAGGGTGATGAAGTGATATTGCCTTATTATACATATAGTAAAAAAAGCCGTTTCCCGGAATAGACAAGAAGGAAACGGCTTTTTTTGTTGTTAGTGTGCTTACTATTATTCGGCCACTTAAATTTGTGGATTGGATGCTCTTGGCCATTTGCATCTGTGCTCAGGCCAAGAACGATCCGTCACAAACAAACATAAACAGGGCTGCTACTAATACTAATTTTTTGCTTTTTACTTTTAAAAGGTTGATATATTGTTTTGTCTCAGTTTAGGCGAATTTTGTTTTAACATTGTGAACTTGAGGTTCACGTGGAATATACGTCAAATGATATGCCAAGATTTGAAGTTTGGAAGATAACATTCTGAATATTAGTGAACTAATTTCAGTGTGGAAGAATGGCACATTGAAAAAATGTGTAGAATAGTGTGGAAAGTGTGGAATAGATTGTGGAGTTTTTCCACAATTATAGTTCTATTCCGTATAGTTTAAGTTTGTTGTAGAGTGTTTTCCGGTCTATGCCGAGCAATTGTGCGGCGCGGCTTTTGTTGTAGCCGGTTTGCTTCAAGGCTTCGATGATATGTTGCTTTTCGGCTTCTTCGTTGCGGAGCGGCATGCCGGTGGGTTGTATTGTTTGGTTTCGCAGTTCGCTGAGTTCGTCCAAAGTGATGAGCTTGCTTTGTGCAAGGAGAGTGGCGCGGCGGATGATATTTTTCATCTGACGCAGATTGCCCGGCCATTGGTATTCCAGAAGGGCTTTGGATGCTTTCTCGTCAAAGCCGATAAGATGCTTGTCCAATTCGCGATTGGCCTGATCCAAAAAGAAGTTTGCAAAGAGGAGGATGTCCTCGCGGCGGTCTTTCAGTTGAGGCATGCGCAGGGTGAATTCATTGATGCGGTGGTAGAGATCCTCGCGGAATGTACCTTTTTCGATGGCTTGTTCCAGATTCTCGTTGGTGGCGGAGACCAGCCGCACGTCTACCTGTATCTCTTTGTTGGAGCCGATGGGGCGCACCTTGCGTTCCTGCAGGGCACGAAGCAGTTGTATTTGCACCTCGTAGCTCAGGTTACCTATTTCATCCAGGAAGATCGTTCCTCCGTTGGCTGCGACGAATGCGCCCGTCTTGTCGGTCAGCGCACCGGTGAAAGAGCCTTTCACGTGGCCGAAGAATTCGGATGCTGCCAGTTCTTTAGGGATAGAGCCGCAGTCGATGGCAATGAAAGGCTGTTTGGAGCGTCGGCTCAGCTTGTGGATGCGCTGCGCCACATACTCCTTACCCGTTCCGCTGGCTCCGTTGATGAGGACGGACATATTGGTGGGAGATACTAAATTCACGTAATTATAGAGCTGTTTGGCGGCATCGCTTTCACCTTCCAGATAGTCGGAAGATGCGCTTTCCGCTTCTTCCCGGAGAGAATTACTGCCGGCTTCGGCACGCATTGCCGGTGTGGACGAGACAGGCAATCCGCTTGGAAGGAATGCATCATCCATTTTCTTCAATAACTCATCAGGGTTCACCGGTTTGGCGATGTAGTCGCACGCGCCTAATTTCATGGCTTGTACGGCCGACTGTATATCGGCATATCCCGTCATGATGATAAGAGGTATGCGCAAGGAATGTTCACCCAACCATTTCAGCAGGTCTATGCCGTCACGATCGGGCAAGCGCAGGTCAGACAGTATCAAGTCTACATTTTCGGACTCAATGTGTTTCTGGGCCCGGGCAATGCTGCTGACAGAATTGACCCGGAAACCTTTTTTGCCGAGCCATGTTTTCAACATCATACCGTAAGTGATGTCATCTTCTACGATTAATATGGATTTCATCCTTGCTGCTTTTTATCTCTTTTATGGTACAAAGGTAAATCGTTTTGTTCGATTTTAGTATATTTGCAGGCTTAAATTAAACAAAAAGACAGATGAAAAGAAATCTCATTGTAATATTAACTATCCTGGCTTGCAGTCTGGTGGCTTGCAAACCGGGACAAAAGAAAGACGGAAATATGGAAAAAGAAACGAAGTTGAAGATTGAAACAACTGCGGGTGACATCATCGTGAAACTGTATAACGAGACGCCGAAGCATCGTGATAACTTTATCAAACTTGCGGAGGAAGGTACCTATGAAGGCACTCTGTTTCACCGCGTCATCAAGGATTTCATGATACAGGCCGGTGATCCCGAATCAAAAAATGCTCCGAAAGGCAAGATGCTGGGGGCAGGTGATGTTGGCTATACCATTCCGGCAGAGTTTGTCTATCCCAAATACTTCCACAAGAAAGGTGCGCTGTCTGCTGCCCGTCAGGGTGACAATGTGAATCCGGAGAAGGAATCATCCGGCTGCCAGTTCTACATCGTGACCGGAAAGGTCTATAATGACTCTACGCTTCTCGGCATGGAGCATCAGATGAATCAGGCACGCCTGAACAATGCTTTCAACGCTTTGGCGCAGAAGCACATGAAGGAGATCTACAAGATGCGTAAGGACGGTGACCAGGAAGGATTGATGAACTTGCAGGATACGCTCATTGCACAGGCCGAAGCTCAGGTGGCCGATGAGCCGGAGTTCCGTTTCACGCCGGAGCAGGTGAAAGCCTATACTACCGTCGGCGGTACACCGCATTTGGACGGAGAATACACCGTATTCGGCGAAGTGCTTGAAGGTATGGATGTAGTGGATAAGATACAGCAGGTGAAAACAGACCGTAGCGACCGTCCTGAAGAGGATGTGAAGATTACGAAAGTGACTGTGATGGAATGATGGACTTTTGCCACATCTTCATCCACTGCGTATGAAAATAAACAAACATTGTTTCCCCAATGGCTTGCGTCTGGTGCATCACGAGGATACCAGTACACAAATGGTGGCGCTGAACATCGTCTATGATGTCGGTGCGCGCGATGAGCATCCGGAACACACCGGTTTTGCCCATTTGTTCGAGCATCTGATGTTTGGCGGTTCGGCGCATATTCCCGATTATGACACCCCTTTGCAGCTGGCGGGAGGGGAAAACAATGCTTGGACCAACAATGACATAACCAATTATTACCTCACAGTTCCAAAAACGAATGTGGAGACTGCCTTCTGGTTGGAGTCCGACCGGATGCTGGAGCTGACATTCAGCGAGCAGGGGCTTGAGGTGCAGCGGGGCGTTGTGATGGAAGAGTTCAAACAACGCTGCCTTAACCAGCCATACGGCGACATAGGACATCTGTTCCGGCCGCTGGCTTTCCGGGTGCACCCGTATCGCTGGCCCACTATCGGCAAAGAACTTTCGCACATAGAACAGGCCACGCTGGATGAGGTGAAGTCGTTCTTCTATCGTTTCTATGCTCCGAACAATGCTGTGCTGGCAGTGACGGGAAACATTTCATGGGAGGAAACTGTTAGGCTTACCGAGAAGTGGTTCGGTCCTGTTCCGCGGAGGAACGTTCCGGTGCGGCGGTTGCCCCAAGAGCCGGAGCAGACGGAAGAACGCAGGCTGACGGTAGAAAGGAATGTGCCGCTGGATGCTCTGCTGATGGGTTATCACATGTGCGATCGCGGGAGTGCCGATTATTATACATTCGATATTCTGTCGGATATTCTCAGCAACGGGCGCTCCAGTCGTCTGAACCGTCGTCTGGTGCAGGAACAGAACATCTTCTCCGGTATCGATGCATATATCAGCGGTACGCGTGATGCCGGACTGTTGCAAATCAGCGGTAAGCCGGCGGCAGGTGTGTCGTTGGAGCAGGCGGAAGCTGCTGTACGCAGGGAGCTGGAAGAGTTACGACAGTCTCCGGTGGGCGAACAGGAGCTGGAAAAGGTCAAGAATAAATTTGAATCGACCCAGATATTCGGCAATATCAATTACCTGAACGTGGCTACAAACCTCGCTTGGTTTGAGTTGACGGGAAAGGCGGAAGATATCGACCTTGAAGTTGAGCGTTACCGTTCCGTCACAACGGAACAATTACACACTGTGGCACAGCGTGCTTTCTGTGAAAACAATACCGTAGTATTATATTATAAGAGTGATAAGTGATATGTAGGGGGGAATTTCCGTTACTTTGCGGAAAGGGAAACGTTTCGTTTTTCAAGAAGAATTGTTCCCTCGCATGATACAAAAAATTCCTATTAAGTATACCTCCGGTTTATTCCCATTAAACCGGAAGTTTATTAGTATTAAACCGGAGGTTTATTAGGAATAAATTGGGAGTTTATTCTTTTTGAATTAAATTAAACTGTACGATGATGAATTTGATAGCCGGCTATAAGCAACATTACAAAGCTTTGATTTTTTTAGGGCTTCCCATTGTAATCGGGCAGCTTGGTGTAATTATTCTTGGTTTTGCGGATACCCTGATGATAGGGCATCACAGTACTGAAGAGCTTGGGGCAGCTTCTTTCGTGAACAATGTGTTTACGCTTTGTATAATTTTCAGTACCGGTTTCAGTTACGGACTGACGCCCATTGTGGGCAGTCTTTACGGTAACCGTCGCTTTGCAGAGGCGGGGCAGGCATTACGATGCAGCCTGGTGGCGAATGTCTTGGTGGCTTTGCTCCTTACTTTTGTTATGACGGTGGTCTACTTCAACGTGGAGCGTCTGGGGCAACCCGAAGAGCTGATTCCTTTGATAAAGCCTTATTATCTGGTGCTGCTTGCTTCGCTGGTCTTCGTTATGTTGTTCAATGGTTTCAAGCAGTTTACGGATGGCATTACGGATACCAAGACCGCTATGTGGATATTGTTGGGCGGAAATGCGCTGAACATCGTAGGCAACTATATCCTTATTAACGGTAAGCTGGGCTTTCCTGAACTGGGCTTGCTGGGAGCGGGCATCAGCACGCTGTTCTCGCGTATTGCGATGGTGGCGGTCTTTGCGGTGATTGTGCTCCGCAGCCGCCGGTTCCTCCGCTACCGGGTTGGTTTCTTACGCATGGGGTGGTCGTTCCCGGTGTTCAGGCAGCTTAATGCGCTGGGCTGGCCCGTCGGCCTGCAAATGGGGATGGAGACGGCTTCTTTCAGCCTTAGTGCTATCATGGTGGGCTGGTTGGGCACTATCGCTCTGGCGTCCCATCAGATAATGCTCACGATTTCGCAATTCACGTTTATGATGTACTACGGCATGGGGGCGGCGGTGGCTGTGCGCGTCAGCAACTTCAAAGGTCAGGGTGATATGGAGAATGTGCGCCGTTCCACGTATGCCGGATTCCACTTGATAATGGCTATGGAAATCATTCTTTTGAGTATTGTCTTTGTGCTGCGCGGGCAAATGGGCGGTTGGTTTACGGATAGTGCGGAGGCCTCGGCGCTGGTGGCGTCTTTGTTCTTCCCCTTCTTGATTTATCAGTTTGGCGACGGCTTGCAAATCAACTTTGCCAATGCCCTGCGGGGAATATCGGACGTAAAGCCGATGATGATTATTGCATTTATTTCTTATTTTATTATATCTTTGCCCGTAGGATATTTTTGCGGTTTTGTACTGGGCTGGGGGTTAGTGGGAGTCTGGATGGCTTTCCCGTTCGGGCTGACCAGCGCCGGGCTGATGCTATGGCTGCGCTTCCGGTATAAGACTGCGAGATGAAATGATGGTCCTATCCTTTTTCTTTAAACGATGAATAGTGTATCGAAAGTAAAGATAGTCGTCGGATACACTCTGTTGCTGGGAGTGTTGTTCTTTTCCCTGTTCTTTGTGCACCGGGAAATGGAGAATCTCATGCATTCCGAAAATCAGGATATGCACTGGACGGACAGTCTGATTACGTTGCTCCGGGAGAAAGATGAGAATACCATTTATATGCTGCGTGTGCTGAGCGAGACCAGTGAAAGCATGGTGTCTACCAGTGCGATAGAGAATATCATAGCCACCCGGAAGGACTCGGTGGTCACCAACCGGCGCGTACAACGCCGTATCATCACGCATCGCGACACAGTGGTTACCAAACCCAAGAAGAAAGGTTTCTTCCGCCGTTTGGGCGAAGTGTTTGTACCGCCCAAAAAAGATACCGCCATTCAGGTGAAGACTTCCCTTGAATACGCTACGGATACAGTGATCGATGTCTACAATCCGGTAGACTCCCTTCAGGAAAAACTGCGTGCTGTGGCGCAACAGAAGAAGGTGAGCGACTCGATTGTGCGACGCCGCAGGCTCACTTTGCAACGCATGGACAAGATGCTGACCGCCCGTATAGACAGTTTGTTGAAGGGATATGAGCAGGAAACCTTGCAACGTGCTCGCGAAGAGGCGGACTACCGGCAGTCTGTGCGCGGCCATTCCGTTAAGATAATCAGTAGCATTGCAGTGGGGGCAGTGTTGCTGTCCGTCTTTTTCCTGATAATTATAGGGCGTGACATTGCGCGCAGCAACCGTTACCGTCGCGAGCTGGAAGAAGCCCGCAAGCGCGCCGAAGATTTGCTGGCCATGCGGGAGAAGATGATGCTTGCCATTACCCACGACTTTAAAGCGCCACTCGGTTCCATTATGGGATATGCCGATCTGCTTTCCCGGCTGACGGTGGACGAACGGCAGCGTTTCTATCTGGATAACATGAAAACTTCCTCGGAACATCTGCTGAAACTGGTGGTCGACCTGCTCGATTTTCATCGACTTGATCTCCATAAAGCGGAAATAAACCGGGTGACTTTCCATCCGGCCCGACTGTTGGAAGAGATTCATGTCAGCTTTGAACCGCTGACCTCTGCCAAGGGACTGGAACTGCATTGCAACATTGCTCCCGAACTGGAGGGTACTTATATCAGCGACCCGCTTCGCCTTCGCCAGATAATCAATAACCTGCTCTCCAATGCAGTGAAGTTCACTGACAAGGGCTGTGTGACGATGACGGCGTGTTATGAGAACCGTAGGCTGGTTGTTGCCGTTGCCGATACGGGCAAGGGCATGGGGCCTGCCGACAGGGAACGGATTTTTCAGGAGTTTACCCGCCTGCCCGGTGCACAGGGCAAGGAGGGGTTCGGCCTTGGGCTCTCCATTGTACGTATGCTTGTGCAATTGCTTGAGGGGACAATCAATGTGGACAGCGTGCCGGGCAAAGGAAGTACGTTCACATTGCGCGTGCCTCTGTTCCCCGTACGGATGCCGGAGCGCACCGGTGAGGAAATGCAGGAAAAGGAGGAGGAACCGCTTCCCGTCCCTTCTTCGCCTTCGCTTCGGGTATTGCTTATTGATGATGATAGTATTCAACTTACACTTACCGCGGCCATGCTTCAACATAGCGGCATCACCTCTGTGTCGTGCATGCAGCCGGATGAGTTGCTGGATGCTTTACGTTCCGGGACTTTTGACGTACTGCTCACCGATGTACAGATGCCGGCAATAAGCGGTTTCGACCTGCTGAAACTGTTGCGTGCATCGAATCTCCCCCAAGCGCAAACCATTCCTGTAATAGCGGTCACCGCCCGTAGCGACATGAAACCGGAGGAGTTTAAGGCGTATGGCTTTGCCGGTTGCCTGCATAAGCCGTTTACGGTGGCGGAACTTTTTCGCGAACTGGACATGGAGGGCATCGGGCAGATGCCTGCCTTGCAAGATGAACGAGTGTCTGAGTCTGCCGCGGAGCATCCGGCGGAACATACATCCGGAACTTCCGCTCCGGGTTGCCCTTATAACTTCTCGGCGCTTACCGCTTTCTCCGGTGACGACTCGGATGCTGCCGACTCCATTCTCAAGAGTTTCATCTCCGAGACCCGTCTCAATGCCGGACGTTTGCAGAAGGCTGTGGACATGGCAGATATGGATGAGGTGGCTGCCGTTTCGCATAAGATGATTCCACTCTTTACGTTGATTGGGGCTACGGAACTGGTAGGGGAACTCAAAATATTGGAAAGCCTGCGAGGGGCTTCCTTCACTGAGGAACAGGAACAACGTGCTCTCCGTTCGCTTGCCCTCATTGAGGATGTTCTTCGCTCACAGACCCGGACCGATTTGGGTTGACGGCCATAAACGCCGGTATAGCACAGTATTTTCACTTTTTAGGAACCTTATCTCAAAATTAATTGTTTACTTTGTACAACTTTTAATACATGACAGTTTGACGTTCCAATGAGAAGAAAATGGTTAAAGGGGGCACTTTGGGTGTTGCTCACCCCTATTGTCCTATTTGTAATATTGATGATATTGCTGTATGTGCCTCCGGTACAGAATTTTATACGGAAGCAGGCTACGGCAATCGCATCGGACGCTACGGGCATGAATATTTCCGTAGAACGAATAGACCTTCGTTTTCCTTTGAACCTGCTTGTGCGTGGCGTACAGGTGGTGCAGTCAGAGGCGGATGCCGCTGATGTCCAACATCCCGATACTTTGCTGAACCTCGGAAGCCTGAATGTCAGCGTACAGGCATGGCCTTTATTGCAAGGCAGGGTAGAGGTGAACGACATAACCTTGCAACAGGTTGCCGTAAATTCTTCCAATCTGCTGGAAGGAATGCACATCAAAGGGACACTCGGGCGGTTCTTCCTTGAAAGCCATGGCATCGACCTGAAAAAAGAGGATGCCATACTGAACAATGTGGAATTGAGCAATACCCATATGCAGGTAATGCTTGCCGATACTACCGAGACTCCGAAAGACTCTACTGAGACCGCTGTCAACTGGCGGATAGCGCTGCATAACCTGAAGCTGAAAAATGTTTCGGTAGATTTGCAGATGCCACTCGACTCTATGGCGTTGGGAGCCAATATCGGAGATGCAAGCATCGAGGATGCGAATGTCGACCTCAAACGCCAGTTCTATGGCTGGCGGCGGTTTACGCTTACGGAATCCGCTGTGAATTATGATTCGGGCATGGCTGCTCCCGTTGAGGGTTTCGACGCTTCGCATATCGCATTGCGCGATATTCGTATCGGCATTGATTCAGTGATGGCTTGCGGTCGTGACATGAACGCAATTATTCGTGAGTTCTCCATGTACGACCGTTCCGGACTGACTGTGACTTCGTTGACCGGGCGCCTGTTTGCCGATTCAACCCTTATCCGTATCCCTTATCTGCAACTCAAAACCCCGCACAGCGATATGGACCTGACGGCGCAGACCTATTGGAAACTGGTAGATATCCCCACTACCGGACATCTGTCGGCCCGCTTCAATGCCAATATCGGTAAGCAGGATGTGCTGCTTTTTGCCGGCGGGTTACCCGAAACTTTTAAGGAAGCTTATCCTTTCCGACCGTTGGTGATCCATGCCGGTACGGAGGGTAATTTGAAGCAGATGCAGATCTCCCGCTTTACGGCTGAATTGCCCGGTGCCTTCTTTTTGAGTGGAGGCGGTGAGTTGTGGAACCTTACGGACAGTTTGACACGCAACGGGGGACTTGACTTTGAAATGCAGACGCAGGACCTCAATTTCCTTACCGGACTCACCGGAGTAACTCCCGACGGCTCTATCATTGTGCCCGACAGTATGAATCTTGTGGCACGTCTCGGTCTCGACGGACCGCAATGCAATGCAATCCTGAAAATCAAAGAAGGAGAGGGCAGTCTGGGTTTGGATGCTGCCTATAACTTGAACACAGAGGTCTACCACGCCGATCTTGCCATAGATGCTTTGCAACTTCATCATTTTTTGCCCAAGGATTCTATCTATACGCTTACAGCCCGCGTTACCGCTAAAGGGCAGGGAGTGGATGTGGCTTCACATAAAACCATCGCCCGCGTAGAAGCCAAGCTGGATGAATTGCAATATGCCCGCTGGAATATTTCGGGCGTAGATTTGGATGCGGGCTTAAAGTCGTCGGTAGCGTCTGTGCATCTGACGAGTGATAATGCATTGTTGAAAATGCAGACCGAGGCTGATATGCGGCTTGACCGTAAATATATGGACGGTAAGTTGAATGTGAATGTAGAAGAGCTGGATTTATACAAACTGGGAGTTGCTCCCAAACCTTTGGAGCATCCGTTTGCGTTTAGTCTGGGTGCGGAGGCACGCCACGACTCCATTAAGTTGCAAATGGATGCCGGCGATATGAACCTTCAGTTCCGGGCCCGCAGCACTTTGAAAGAGTTGCTGGAGCAGTCGGATGAGTTTGTTGCCATCCTTACGAAGCAGATAGAGGATAGCAGGCTGGATCATGCGGCTTTGCGGCGGGTGCTTCCTTCGGCTGGCATGCAGCTGACGGCAGGACAGGCCAATCCTGTCAGCTACTTCTTGAAGACAAAAGATATAACATTCAATGACTTCATCCTTCGTTTCGGCTCTACACCGACGCGGGGCATCAATGGGCGGACGGCTGTTCATGGCTTACGGGTGGACTCGTTGCAACTCGATACAATCTTCTTTACAGTAAAGCAGGATACTTCCCGGATGATGTTGCAAAGCGGTGTGATCAACGGACCGAAGAATCCGCAGTTTGTATTCCGCAGTACGTTGACGGGAGAGATCCGGAGTGAGGATGCCGAACTGACTGTGAATTATGTGGACGGAGAGGGGCAGACCGGAGTGCTGTTTGGCGTGAATGCCCGTCCGTTGACGGAGGGACAGGGCAAAGGCAATGGAGTGTTGCTTAACCTGACACCTGCCGAACCTGTTATTGCGTACCGTAAATTCCATTTTGTGGATAATAGCAACTGGGTCTATCTACATAAGAATATGCGTGTCTACGCCAATATCGATATGGATAGCGACAACGGTTTGGGCTTCCGTATGCAATCGGACAGGAATGATAGTGTCTCATTACAGAATATGAATGTGGAACTCAGCCGCCTGCAGTTGGGTGAGTTGAGTGAGGTGCTTCCTTATATGCCCCGGCTGACCGGCTTGTTCTCTGCCGAAGCGCAGTACATACAGACGCCTACTTCTTTGCAGGTTTCTGCCGAAGCCAACATTGATGAACTGACGTACGAACGCCAGCATGTAGGAGACGTCGGTATGGGTGCTACGTGGCTTCCGGGAGACAAGGGGGCTACACATTATTTAAATACTTATTTCAGTTATGACAATCAGGAGGTGTTGGTGGCGGACGGTATGCTGACGCAAAAGAATGGTAGAGACACACTGGAGGTAACTACTACTTTTGAACACTTCCCTATGAAGATAGCCAATGCCTTTATTCCGGATCAGATGGTGTCTTTCACCGGTGACATTGACGGTGGAGTGCATATCTACGGACCGTTGGAGAAACCTAAGATGGACGGGGATGTTACGTTGGACAGTGTGTCGGTATATGCTCGTCAGGCGGGGGCGCGTTATTGGTTTGACGACCGTCCTGTACAGGTTAAGGACAACCAACTGATATTTGATAAGTTTGCTATCTACACTACCAGTAAGAATCCGTTTACCATTGACGGTAAGGTGGACTTCCGCAACTTGGAACGTCCTACGGCAAACCTGAAGTTGCTGGCAGAGAATTATACATTGCTGGATGCGCCGCGTACCCGCGAAAGCCTGATCTACGGTAAGGTGTTTGTCGACTTGAATGCTACGGTTCGAGGACCTTTGGATGCTTTGACCATGCGTGGAAATATGAATCTGCTGGGAAATACGGATGTTACCTATGTGCTGACAGACTCACCGTTGACGGTGGAAGACCGTCTTGAAGGGTTGGTTACTTTTACTTCCTTTGCGGATACGGCTTCGGTGAGTGCCGATGAGGTTCCTGCTATGTCTTTGGGCGGTATGGATATGATTATGTCCGTACACATTGACAATGCGGTACGTCTGCGTGCCGATTTGAGTCCTGACCGCAGTAAGTTTATAGAACTGGAGGGCGGTGGAGACCTGAATATGCAATATACTCCGCAGGGTGATATAAGTCTTACGGGACGTTATACGCTTTCGGGGGGAATCATGAAGTATTCGCTTCCGGTCATTCCGTTGAAAGAGTTCCAGATTAATAACGGAAGTTATGTGGACTGGCGCGGTGATCCGATGAATCCTACACTGAACCTGAAAGCGACGGAACGTATGCGTGCTTCGGTTGCCGACGGCGATGACGGCGGGTCACGCGTGGTGAACTTTGACGTGTCCATAGCCATAAAGAACAGGCTTGATGCTCCCGAACTGATCTTCGATATAACAGCTCCGGATGATGCCACAGTTGAAAACGAATTGCAGGCTATGGGAGCTGAAGAACGCAGTAAGCAGGCCATTGCCATGTTGGCAACGGGCGTTTATATGAATAGTGGTGTCAAAGGTGGCGGATTGTCTATGGGTAGTGCCTTGAACAGTGTTATCCAGAGTCAGATTAACTCATTGGCGGGTTCTGCTTTTCAAAGTATCAATGCAAGTTTCACCATGGGTATGGAAGACCGTACAGCGGCCGAAACCGGTGATAAACAGACCGATTATAGTTTCCGCTATTCACAACGCCTCTTCAACGATCGCGTACAGATTGTTATCGGAGGTAAGGTGACGACCGGTGCCAATGCCACGAACGATGCGGAATCATTCATCGATAATATCTCACTGGAGTATAGGTTGGATACGTCCGGTACGCGTTATGTCCGGGTGTTCTATGACAAAAACTACGAGAGTGTACTCGATGGAGAAATAACGGAAACAGGAGTCGGCCTTGTACTTCGCCGTAAGATGGACCGCCTGGGTGAACTTTTCATCTTCAAGAAAAAGAAGAAACAAACTGTAGAATGATATGAAACGACTGATATTATATATAGCAGGTGTCCTATTTTTGGCAGGATGTTCCACGACCAAGCATCTGCCGGAAGGCGAAATCCTGTATACGGGACAAAAAACGATGATTGTTGAAAACCGCAGCACCACTCCGGTAGGTGAAATTGCGATGGAAGAGGTTGAAGCTGCGCTTGCCACTGCCCCCAACAATTCTTTGCTGGGCAGTTCCAGTATTCGTATACCTTTCCCCATGGGACTGTGGATATACAATGGATTTGTGAAATATGAGAAAGGCTTTGGCAGATGGATATTCAACCGCTTTGCCGCAAAACCGGTATTGATGTCGTCCGTAAATCCTGATATCCGACAGAAAGCAGCCGCCAATTTGTTACGGGATTACGGTTACTTTAACGGTACGGTGAGCTATAAAACATTCCTGAATCCTAAGGACTCATTAAAGGCGAAGATACAATATACGGTGGATATGCGTAATCCCTATTTCATTGATACGGTTTACTATCATGGTTTCAGTAAACGGACTTTGCAAATCATGAATATGAGCCGCCGCCGTTCGCTCATCAGTCCGGGCGAACAGTTTAATGTGACCGATCTTGACGGAGAACGTACCCGCATCAGTACCTTGTTGCGCAATGTGGGATGCTATTATTTCCGTCCCGACTATCTGACCTATCAGGCAGATACGACTCTGGTGTCCGGCGGACATGTCACTATGCGCATGGTGCCTGCTCCCGGTATGCCTGCGGTTGCCGAAAAACCGTTTTATGTAGGTAAAAGGGCCTTCTATCTTTATGGAAAGCAAGGACAGGCTCCTAATGACAGTATGGATTATAAGGGGTTGCGTATTTATTATCACGACAAGCTGAGGGTGCGTCCCAACATGGTTTACAGGTGGCTGAACTACCAAGCGTACCGTCAGAAGCGTCAGGTACAGGACAGTACCGGTATTTCCCGCAGGCGTTCCATGCAGAACCTGTATAGTTTGTATCGTCAGACTCGTGTGCAGGAGCGTTTGAATAACGTGGGTATCTTCCGCTATCTTGAAATGCAGTATACTCCGCGCGACACGACATTTGTGTGTGATACGCTGGATGTGAATATTCATGCGGCTCTCGACAAACCTTATGATGCCGAGCTGGATTTCAATGTGAAGATGAAAAGTAATAACCAAACAGGTCCGGGAGCTTCGTTCACTGTAACGAAGAACAATGTGTTTGGCGGCGGCGAAGCGTGGAATGTTAAGCTGGATGGTTCGTATGAATGGCAGACGGGCAAAGACCGTTCTTCGGCAATGAACAGCTATGAGATGGGATTGTCTACTTCTCTTATGTTTCCGCGTGTGGTCTTTCCTCGCTTTGGTGATAAGGAGTATGACTTTCCGGCAACTACTACGTTTAAATTGTATGTCGACCAGTTGAATCGGGCCAAGTACTATAAACTGCTGGCGTTTGGAGGAAACGCTACTTATGATTTTCAGCCGAAGCGTACGAGCAAGCATAGTTTCACCCCGTTCAAACTGACGTTTAATGTGCTTCGTAACCCTACGGAGGCTTTTAAGGAGTTGCAGGCGGAAAATCCGGCGCTTTATGTCAGTCTGCGCGACCAGTTTATTCCCGTTATAGAATATATGTACACGTATGATAACGCTCCTTTATCGCACGTACGAAATCCTATCTGGTGGCAGACCACCGTAAGTTCGGCCGGTAACCTTACTTCGTGTATTTACCGCATCTTCGGAAAGCCCTTCAGCGAGCAGGACAAGAAACTGATGGGCGTTCCTTTTGCACAGTTCTTAAAGGTAAACAGTGAGTTCCGCTATCATTACAAGATTGATAAGAACCAGCTGATTGCTTCGCGTATAGCCGGTGGGGTGATATGGTCCTACGGAAATGCGCTGGCGGCTCCTTATACCGAACAGTTTTATATTGGGGGCGCTAACAGTGTGCGTGCTTTTTCTGCCCGCAACATAGGTCCGGGAGGATATGCGCCGGATAAAGAGAGTAAATATTCTTTCATCAATCATGTGGGTGATATACGTCTGGAGGCTAATGTGGAGTACCGTTTCCGCATTATCGGCGATTTGCATGGAGCGGTGTTCTTGGATGCGGGCAATGTGTGGCTGATGCGTAAAGATGATTCACGTCCTAACGGCGAATTCTCTTTGAAGAATTTTGCCAAGCAGATAGCTTTGGGCACCGGCGCTGGCTTGCGTTATGATATGGATTTCTTGGTTTTCCGTCTGGATTGCGGAGTGGGATTGCATGACCCGTACGAAACGGGAAAGTCGGGATACTACAATATTCCGAAGTTCAAAGACAGCTTGGCGTTGCATTTTGCTATCGGTTACCCGTTCTGATAAGATGTATCGGCTCAAAATGTGAGCTGGGAGTGAAAGTATAGGTTAATAAGGTGGGGTTTTGGACGATTCTTGTAAAGAATGGACTAAAATGCCCCCCAACTGATATAAATTTTACTACTTTTGCACCTGTTATCAACCATGATACACTAACCTTTTTTTAATAATAACTGATATGAAACCAACTTTATTTTTATTAGCGGCCGGTATGGGTAGCCGTTATGGTGGCTTAAAGCAATTGGACGGACTGGGCCCAAATGGCGAAACTATTATGGATTATTCAATTTACGATGCTATTAATGCCGGATTCGGTAAGCTCGTTTTTGTTATCCGTAAAGACTTTGAACAGGATTTTCGAGATAAAATCATTTCTAAATACGAAGGGCATATTCCTTGCGAGTTGGTTTTTCAAGGATTAGATGCGCTCCCCGAAGGCTTTACCTGCCCGGCAGACCGTACCAAACCTTGGGGTACTAATCATGCTGTAATGATGGGGGCGGATGTGATAAAGGAACCGTTTGCTGTTATCAATTGCGATGACTTCTATGGGCGTGATTCTTTTCAGGTAATGGGAAAGTTCCTGTCTGCACTTCCTGAGGGTTCTAAGAATGTATATTCAATGGTCGGTTTCCGCATCGGAAACACATTAAGCGAAAGCGGCACTGTGTCACGCGGGCTTTGCGGTACGGATGAGAACAACTTGCTGACCTCTGTTGTAGAGCGCACCAAGATTCAGCGTATGGACGGTGAAGTGAAGTATATCGATGATAATGGCGAGTGGACTGCTACTCCTGATACTACTCCGGTGAGCATGAACTTCTGGGGATTCACTCCCGATTATTTTGCTTACAGCGAGGAGTTCTTCAAAACGTTCCTTAGCGATCCGAAGAACATGGAGAATCTGAAGAGCGAGTTCTTTATTCCGTTGATGGTGGATAAGCTGATTAATGATGGTGTGGCAACTTGCGAGGTGCTCGATACTACCAGTAAGTGGTTCGGCGTCACTTATCCGGAAGACCGTCAGAGTGTGGTTGATAAGATTCAGGCATTGGTAGACGCCGGAGAATATCCTGCCAAACTTTTCTAAAGCTGTGTGATTATTCCCTGTTGCTCGGTTATTGCCGGACGGTAGGTGATAAAAATAAAGAGGGGACTGTCTCTGTAAGGGGATAGTCCCCTCTCTTGTATACTGCTTTGATAACCAAAAACTTGCATGTACCGAGTAATTCCACCGTTTGGTACGGCTTGTACCTTACTAAGGTACGGTCTGTACCATGGCAAGGTACAAGCTGTACCATAGTGAGATATAAGCCGTACCAAGGCAAGGTACAAAAAGGCACGCCCCAATTTATATCCTTTTCCTTATTATATACTACTGAAAATCGCTACCTTTGCAGTCTTGAAACGATAAATTCATTGACACTATGATATCCGTAGAAGGACTGAAGGTGGAGTTTAATGCTACCGCTCTGTTCGAAGACGTTTCTTACGTCATCAATAAGAAAGACCGCATCGCCCTTGTAGGCAAGAATGGTGCGGGCAAATCTACCATGCTCAAGATATTGGCAGGCTTGCAACAGCCTACCGCCGGAGTTGTTGCCGTTCCACGCGAATGTACTATCGGGTATTTACCCCAAGTAATGGTACTCAGTGACGAACGCACCGTTATGCAGGAAGCTGAGTTGGCTTTTGAGCATATCTTTGAAATGCAGGCCGACATCGAGCGAATGAACCAACAGCTTGCCGAACGTACCGATTATGATAGCGAAGAGTATCAGAAACTGATTGATCGTTTTACTCATGAGAATGAACGTTTCCTGATGATGGGGGGGACAAACTATCGTGCTGAAATAGAACGTACCCTTCAGGGATTGGGATTCAGTCGTGAGGACTTCGACCGTTCTACGAGCGAATTTTCCGGAGGCTGGCGTATGCGTATCGAACTTGCCAAGTTATTGCTGCGCCGTCCGGATGTACTGTTGCTGGACGAGCCAACGAACCACCTTGATATAGAGAGCATCCAGTGGCTGGAGAATTTTCTTTCCACTCGTGCCAATGCAGTGGTGCTTGTCAGCCACGACCGGGCTTTTCTGAACAATGTCACTACCCGCACCATCGAAATAACCTGCGGACGCATATACGATTATAAAGTGAAGTATGATGAGTTTGTGGTGCTCCGCAAGGAACGTCGCGAACAGCAGCTTCGTGCTTATGAAAACCAGCAGAAACAGATACAGGATACGGAAGATTTTATCGAGCGTTTCCGTTATAAGGCCACTAAAGCTGTGCAAGTGCAGAGCCGCATCAAACAGCTCGAAAAGATAGAACGCATTGAGGTGGATGAGGAAGATAATTCTTCTTTACGGTTGAAATTTGTTTGCAGTAGCCGTAGTGGGAGTTACCCTGTTATTTGTGAGGATGTGGCCAAAGCCTATGGAAGCCATGTTATCTTCCATGATGTTAATCTTACTATTAACCGCGGCGAAAAGGTCGCTTTCGTTGGTAAGAACGGTGAAGGTAAGTCCACGCTTGTGAAGTGCATTATGGATGAGATTACGGATTATACCGGCAAGCTGACTTTGGGGCACAATGTGCAAATCGGCTATTTTGCACAGAACCAGGCACAATTGCTGGATGAAAACCGGACTGTCTTCGATACGATTGATCGTGTGGCAGTGGGAGATATCCGGCTGAAGATACGGGATATATTGGGAGCGTTCATGTTTGGCGGAGAGGCTTCGGACAAGAAGGTGAAAGTGCTTTCCGGAGGAGAACGCACCCGTCTTGCCATGATTAAGCTCCTGCTGGAACCGGTGAATTTCCTGATTCTTGATGAGCCTACGAATCATCTTGATATGCGTTCAAAGGACGTTTTGAAAGAAGCAATCCGGGATTTTGACGGTACAGTGATAATTGTCAGTCATGATCGTGACTTTTTGGATGGTCTTGCGACTAAAGTATATGAGTTCGGTGGCGGACTGGTGAAAGAGCATCTTGGAGGTATCTATGATTTCTTGCAGAAAAAGCAGATAGAGAACCTGAACGATTTGCAGAAATCTCCTTCATTGTCATCTTCACCTGCTGTGGGAAAAACGGTAGCCGGCAGCAACGCCGGAGCGGCGGCAAGCCAAACTTCTGCCGCCAAACTCTCTTATGAGGAACAAAAGGAACTCAATAAGAAACTCAAAAAGCTGGAACGTCGTGTGGCGGATTGTGAAGCAGAGATAGAACGGACAGAGTCGGCTATCTCTATCCTTGAAGCCAAAATGGCTACACCGGAAGGTGCTTCGGACATGGCACTTTATGAGCAGCACCAAAAGTTGAAAGCGCAATTGGACAATGTGATGGAAGAATGGGATGCCGCTTCCAGTGAGTTAGAGGAGGCAAGAAAATAATCTTATAACATTTATTTATACTAAGTATGAAAGTATTTCATTTTTTACCTATTGCAGCATTCTGCTTAATGACGGGTGCTTGCAGCACAGGCAAGAAACAGGCTGAACTGACAGCCGGTATTCAGCTTGCCAATCTTGACACAACGGCTTTGCCCGGAACTGACTTTTACCAATATGCCTGCGGCGGTTGGATGAAGAACAATCCGATTCCGGCCGAATACTCACAGTATGGTTCTTTCACCATTCTTGCGGAAAACAACCGTAAGCAGATTCAGGGGCTTATCGAAGAATTGGCCGCTACTCAGCATGAGCCGGGGAGCGTAGCGCAGAAAATAGGCGATTTATACAAAATAGTAATGGATAGCGTGAAACTGAACAAGGACGGTGTAGCTCCTATTAAGGCCGAACTTGATCAGCTGGGTGCCTTGAAGGACAAGAAAGAACTCTATGCATTGTTGGGTGAGATGCAGAAAAAAGGCATTGTTGCTTATAATATTCTGTATGTAGGTGCCGATGAAATGAATAGTAGTATGAATGCCGTACAGTCCTATCAGGCCGGTTTAAGTATGGGCGAACGCGACTATTATCTGGAAAATGATGCGGCTACCGCTAAAATTCGTGATGCTTTCCGCACACACGTACAGAAAATGTATCAACTGGCTGGCTTTGATGAGGCGGCTGCCAAAAAAGGTGTGGAAGTTGTAATGGATGTGGAAACACGCCTTGCCAAAGCATTCCGTTCACGTACGGAGTTGCGCGATCCGCACGCCAATTACAATAAGATGAGTTTGGAAGAGTTGAAGAAGAACTATCCGACTTTCGATTGGGATGCTTATTTGTCGGCAATGGACTTGAGAGATGTGAAAGAAATCATCATAGGTCAGCCTGCTTCTTTGAAGGCTGCTGCTGAAATCCTGGATACTTTGCCTATTGAACAACAGAGCCTCTATTTACAATGGAAATTGATTGATGCTGCCGCAGGTACTTTGAATGATGCCATGGCCGAACAGAATTTCGATTTCTATGAACGCACGATGAGTGGCACGCAAGAGATGCAGCCCCGCTGGAAAAAGGCTGTCGGTACTGTTAGCTCTGCTTTAGGTGAAGCGGTAGGTCAAATGTATGTAGAAAAATATTTCCCTGCTGCAGCTAAGGAACGTATGGTGGATTTAGTGAAGAATCTGCAGGAAAGTTTGGGTGAGCGTATCAAAAACCTCGCTTGGATGGGTGACTCTACCAAAATAAAGGCTTTGGAGAAACTGGCCACTTTCCATGTGAAGATAGGCTATCCCGATCAGTGGAAAGATTACTCTACATTAGAGATTAAAGACGACTCATATTGGGCTAATATGGAGCGTGCCAACGAATGGAGCCATGCGGAAATGGTAGCTAAAGCCGGTAAGCCGGTAGATAAAGATGAATGGCTGATGACTCCGCAAACGGTAAATGCTTATTATAATCCGACGACGAATGAAATCTGTTTTCCTGCCGCTATTCTGCAATATCCGTTCTTTGACATGAATGCGGACGATGCCTTCAATTACGGCGCTATCGGTGTGGTAATCGGCCATGAAATGACGCATGGATTTGACGACCAGGGACGCCAGTATGACAAGGAAGGCAATCTGAAAGACTGGTGGACTGCTGAGGATTCCAAGCGTTTCGATGAACGTGCCCAGGTTATGGTGAATGTGTTCGACAGCATTGAAGTGGCTCCGGGATTATATGGCAATGGACGTATGACTTTGGGTGAGAATATTGCTGACCATGGCGGTTTGCAGGTTTCCTATCAGGCATTCAAGAAGGCTACGGCTGCTAATCCGTTGCCGGTAATGGATGGTTTCACCCCTGAGCAGCGCTTCTTCCTTGCTTATGCAGGCGTATGGGGAAATAATATTCGTCCGGAGGAGGTCCTGAACCGTACCAAGAGTGATGTGCACTCATTGGGCAAATGGCGCGTTAACGGTGCTCTGCCGCAAATAGGAGCTTGGTACGAGGCTTTCAATATTACTGAAAATGACCCGATGTTTGTGCCGGTAGAAAAACGGGTTTCTATTTGGTAATAGAGCTTTTTCTATAAAAAAAATCGGCTCCGCTGAAAGGGTGTTTATGCCTTTTCAGCGGGGCCTTTTTTATACGGTTACGTAAGAGTGCCGGAATTAATAATAAGCCCCTTTTTTAATTATACCTAATTTATTGTATATGAATGTATGTATGAATAAACAAAATTCGTAACTTTGCAAATCAAATAGTAAAATGTACGCATTACTTTAATACGCAAATCCATGTCTGAAACTAAAAGAATCAAAACAGCTCTGGTATCCGTTTACCATAAAGAAGGTTTGGATGAAATCATAACCAAACTGCATGAAGAAGGTGTAGAGTTCCTGTCAACCGGTGGAACACGTCAATTTATTGAGTCTCTGGGTTATCCCTGTAAAGCAGTGGAAGACCTTACTACATACCCTTCCATTTTGGGTGGACGTGTAAAGACCTTGCATCCGAAGATATTTGGAGGTATTCTTTGCCGCCGCGGATTGGAACAGGACATGCAACAAATTGAAAAATATGAAATTCCTGAAATAGACCTTGTAATTGTAGACCTCTATCCGTTTGAGGCAACTGTTGCCAGCGGTGCTGAAGAACCTGCCATTATCGAGAAGATTGATATAGGCGGCATCTCTCTGATTCGTGCTGCCGCCAAGAATTATAACGATGTCGTGATTGTTGCTTCGCAGGCTCAATACCAGCCGCTTCGCGACATGTTGATGGAACATGGCGCTACCACTTCACTCGAAGAGCGTCGCTGGTTTGCCAAAGAGGCTTTTGCTGTATCTTCTCATTATGATTCGGCTATCTTTAACTATTTTGACGGTGAAGCAGGTTCTGCTTTCCGGCAGTCCGCCAATAACCAAAAGACTTTGCGTTATGGCGAAAATCCGCATCAGAAGGGTTATTTCTATGGTAATATTGATGCTATGTTCGACCAGATTCATGGCAAGGAAATTTCTTACAATAATTTGCTCGACATCAACGCTGCCGTTGATTTGATTGACGAATTTACGGATACCACTTTTGCTATTCTGAAACACAATAACGCTTGTGGTCTGGCTTCACGTCCTACTGTATTGGAAGCTTGGAACGATGCGCTTGCCGGCGACCCGGTGTCTGCATTCGGTGGTGTACTTATCACAAATGCTGTGATTGATAAGGCTGCAGCTGAAGAAATCAATAAGATATTCTTTGAAGTTATCATTGCGCCTGATTATGATGTGGATGCATTGGAAATCCTCGGTCAGAAGAAGAACCGCATTATTTTGGTCCGTAAGCAGGCGGCTCTCCCCAAGAAGCAGTTCCGTTCTTTGCTGAATGGTGTTCTGGTACAAGATCGTGATTTGAAAGTGGAGACTCCTGAAGACTTGAAGACGGTAACGACTAAAGCTCCGACTGCGCAAGAAATCGAAGATATGCTTTTTGCAAATAAGATTGTGAAGAACAGCAAGTCTAATGCTATTGTATTGGCAAAAAATAAGCAGTTGTTGGCAAGTGGTGTAGGGCAGACAAGTCGTGTGGATGCCTTGAAACAGGCCATTGAAAAGGCTAAGAACTTTGGCTTTGATTTGAATGGAGCTGTAATGGCAAGTGATGCTTTCTTCCCCTTCCCCGATTGCGTAGAGATTGCAGGTAATGAAGGTGTTAAGGCCGTAATTCAGCCGGGTGGAAGCATCAAGGACGAACTTTCATTCGATTATTGCAATGAACATGGCATCGCAATGGTGACAACAGGGTTCCGGCATTTTAAACACTAATATTAATGATGAATGAAGAACTAAGAGTGAAGAATTGGCTGCGCTTGCTTGCGTTGGTATTCTGCATAGTATTCTTAATTTTTCATTCCTAATTTTTCATTTAAGAAATATGGGATTATTCTCTTTTACACAAGAAATAGCGATGGACCTTGGCACTGCCAATACTATCATTACCACAAATGGCAAGATAGTAGTGGACGAACCCTCGGTGGTTGCTTTGGACCGTCGTACAGACAAGATGATTGCTGTGGGTGAAAAGGCAAAGATGATGCACGAAAAGACCCACGAAAACATACGCACTATCCGTCCGCTTCGTGACGGTGTAATTGCCGATTTCTATGCTTGCGAACAGATGATACGCGGACTTATCAAAATGGTGAACAATCGTAACCGTCTGTTCTCTCCTTCACTTCGCATGGTAATAGGGGTTCCCTCAGGAAGTACGGAAGTGGAGCTTCGTGCGGTGCGCGACTCTGCCGAGCATGCCGGTGGACGTGATGTCTATTTGATATTCGAACCGATGGCGGCAGCTATCGGCATCGGTATTGATGTAGAAGCGCCGGAAGGCAACATGATTGTTGATATAGGTGGTGGCTCTACTGAGATTGCCGTTATTTCATTGGGAGGTATAGTTTCCAATAACTCTATCCGCATTGCCGGTGATGATCTGACTGCTGATATTCAGGAATACATGAGCCGTCAGCATAATGTAAAGGTCAGCGAACGTATGGCAGAACGTATCAAGATTAATGTCGGTGCGGCATTGACCGAACTGGGTGAAGATGCTCCCGAAGATTATATTGTTCATGGTCCGAATCGTATTACGGCACTTCCTATGGAAGTACCCGTATGCTATCAGGAGGTGGCGCATTGCTTGGAGAAATCTATTTCCAAGATTGAGACTGCGATCCTGAGCGCATTGGAGAATACACCACCCGAACTGTATGCCGACATTGTGCACAACGGCATCTATTTGGCAGGTGGCGGTGCGTTGCTTCGCGGATTGGATAAGCGTCTGACCGATAAAATTAACATACCGTTCCACATTGCGGAAGACCCTTTGCATGCCGTTGCCAAAGGCACTGGTATTGCACTGAAGAATGTCGACCGCTTCTCATTCCTGATGAGATAGGCATGCGAAATTTACTGAACTTTCTTATTAAATATAATTACTGGTTCCTCTTTCTGCTGTTAGAGGTTACCAGTTTTGTTTTATTATTTCGCTTCAACCATTATCAGCAGAGTGTATATTTCACTTCTGCCAACGGAGTGGCAGGGAAAGTTTATGAGATTTCAGGGGGGATTAGTTCTTATTTCCATTTGAAATCGGTCAATGAGGATCTGCTTGACCGTAATATGTGGCTGGAACAACGTGTCGCTTTTCTCGAAAAAAGTCTGCAAGAGCGCGGCTTGGATTCTGTGAAGCTGTATAGTGTGGCGCGTCTTGCTCCGGCTGATTACCGTATATACAAGGCGAATGTTATTAAGAACAGTCTGAATAAGGCGGATAATTACATAACGTTGGATCGTGGTTCAGCAGACAGCATTCGTCCGGAGATGGGCGTAGTGGATGCCAACGGAGTGGTGGGCATTGTATATAAGACTTCTCCCCGTTACTCGTTGGTTATTCCATTGTTGAATAGTAAATCGAGCATTAGTTGCAAGATTGTGGGTAGTGACTATTTTGGTTATTTGAAATGGGAAGGCGGGGACTCCCGCTTCGCTTATCTGAAAGATTTACCTCGCCATGCGGAGTTCAATTTGGGGGATACGGTGGTAACCAGCGGTTACTCTACGGTCTTTCCTGAGGGAGTTATGGTAGGGACGGTTGATGATATGTCCGATTCTCATGACGGGCTTTCGTATTTGCTGAAGATAAAGTTAGCTACGGATTTTGGGAAAGTGAGCAATGTGCGTGTCATTTCGCGTAGCGGACAAGAAGAACAGAATATTCTGGAAAAAGAAGAATGATAATCAATTATTTGCATAAGATAGGGTGGTTCATCTGTTTGGTACTGTTGCAGGTACTGATACTGAATAACGTGCATATTGCCGGATATGCCACTCCGTTTTTATATATATACCTGATATTAAAGTTTGAGTCGGATGTGTCCCGTAATACATTGATGTTATGGGCTTTCTTTCTTGGGTTGACAGTGGATGTTTTTTCCGATACTCCGGGAATGAATGCGGCGGCTACTGTATTGCTGGCTTTCTTGCGTCCGATATTCTTACGTCTGTTCGTGCCTCGCGATACGTTGGATACGTTGATTCCCGCAGTTCGCACAATGGGCATCTTCCCTTTCCTAAAATATTTAGTAATTTGTGTCTTGGTGCATCATGGGATGTTGCTTACACTCGAATTCTTTTCCTTTGCCCACATTGGAACACTGCTGTTGAGAGTTGTAACAAGTACTTTGTTGACTGTGACCTGTATAATGGCAGTGGAGGGAATACGGAAGAAATAACTTGTAACCGGTAATTGATAGTTGATAATTAAATGAAGGATTATACGCTGGAGAAACGAAAATATGTGATAGGCATGGCGGCTGTGGTCATTGTCCTTATTTACGTTATTCGCCTGTTCGACTTGCAAATCATGACGGATGATTATAAGAAGAATGCGGACAGCAATGCCTTCCTTAATAAAATTCAATATCCTTCGCGTGGGGCTATTTACGATCGTAACGGCAAGCTATTGGTGTTTAATCAGCCGGCATACGATATTACATTTGTGCCTCGTGAAGTGACGCAATTGGATACCCTCGATTTTTGCCATGCATTGAACATCACGCTTGAGCAGTTTCAGAAGCGAATGAAGGATGTGAAAAACCGTTGGATGAATCCCGGCTATTCTAAATATACGCATCAGGTATTTATGACACAGCTTTCGGCAGAAGAGTGTGGTGTGTTTCAGGAGAAGCTGTTCAAGTTTCCCGGTTTCTATATCCAACGGCGCACTATCCGTCAGTATACTTATAATGCTGCAGGGCATGCTTTGGGAGATATAGGGGAGGTGTCAAAGAAAGATATTGAAGCGGATAATTACTATATTCGTGGAGACTATATAGGTAAGCAGGGTATTGAAAAGTCTTATGAAAAGTATCTTCGTGGAGAAAAAGGAGTGGAAATTCTGCTTCGTGATGCTCATGGGCGTATTCAAGGACATTATATGGATGGCAAATTCGACCGTCCTTCTGTCCCCGGCAAGAATCTGACATTAGGTATTGATATTGATTTGCAGAGGTTGGGTGAGCGTCTCTTACAACATAAGATTGGAGCTATCGTAGCTATCGAACCCGCTACGGGAGAGATTCTCTGCATGGTGTCTTCTCCCACCTTCGATCCTCATCTGATGATTGGCCGCCAGCGTGGAAAGAACCATCGGATGTTGCAGAGGGACAGGCGGAAACCTTTGCTGAATCGTGCGATTATGGGAGCGTATCCTCCGGGTTCTACTTTTAAGACTGCGCAGGCATTGACATTCTTGCAAGAAGGTATTATTCATGAAGACTACCCGACTTTTCCTTGTGCGCATGGTTTCAATTATGGAAGTCTGCATGTAGGTTGTCATGGGCATGGCTCTCCTTTGTCGTTGATTCCAGCAATAGCCACTTCGTGTAATTCTTACTTTTGTTGGGGATTGTTCCGCATGTTTAGCGACAAGAAGTATGGTTCTCCGCAAAACGCCATTACGGTGTGGAAAGACCATATGGTTTCACAAGGATTTGGCTATCGTCTCGGCACAGATCTTCCCGGAGAGCAGCGCGGTTTAATTCCTAATGCAAAATTCTATGATAAAGCATACCGGGGTTCTTGGAATGGGCTGACTGTCATCAGTATCTCTATCGGGCAGGGCGAAATCCTTACCACTCCATTGCAGATTGCCAATTTGGGAGCGACCATTGCCAACCGGGGACATTTTATTACTCCACATATTGTCAAGGAGATACAAGATCATGAGTTGGATAGCATCTACCGCACTCCGCGTGTAACTTCGATTGATCGGGAATACTACGACGAGGTTGCGGAGGGTATGCGCGCTGCTGTTACCGGAAGCACAGGCAGTGCAACTTGCCGCATGGTGGGGACTATTCTGCCGGGCGTGGAGGCATGCGGAAAAACCGGTACGGCACAGAACCGCGGTAAGGACCACTCCGTATTTATGGGATTTGCTCCGATGAACAACCCTAAGATTGCAATCGCAGTTTATGTGGAGAATGGCGGTTTCGGTGCAACTTACGGAGTGCCTATCGGCGCTATGATGATGGATCAGTATCTGCATGGCAAGTTATCGCCGGAGAATGAGATACGTGCGGAGGAATTCAGTAATCGCATAATACTGTACGGAGACGAAGAAAGATAGTAAACGGTCGAATATCGAGAGAACAAATGGTAAGAAGAGAGAATATATGGAAATCGTTGGATTGGGTGACAATCGCAATCTACCTGATTCTGATTGTGTTTGGCTGGTTCAGCGTCTGCGGGGCAAGCTATGACTATGGTGATCGTGACTTTCTTGATTTCTCCACTCGTGCCGGTAAACAATTTATGTGGATTGTCTGCTCGTTTGGGTTGGGGTTTGTCTTGCTGATGCTGGAGGATACGCTCTACGATATGTTTTCTTACATTATATATATAGGGCTCATTCTATTGTTGATTATAACTATCTTTATCGCTCCTGACACTAAGGGGTCGCGCTCATGGTTGATTCTGGGACCTGTCAGCCTGCAGCCCGCCGAATTTGCTAAGTTTGCTACGGCGTTGGCGTTGGCTAAGTATATGAGTGCCTATTCATTTACTATGAAAAACTGGAAGAATACATTGATGCTGGCTTTTCTTATTCTTCTGCCGTTGGTACTGATTATACTTCAAAGGGAAACAGGTTCTGCATTGGTGTATACCGCTTTCTTTCTGATGCTTTATCGTGAAGGTATGCCCGGAGTGGTGCTCTTTTCCGGTATTTGCGCTGTGGTATATTTTGTGGTGGGAATCCGTTTTGACCAGGTTCTTATAGCAGATACCCCAACCCCAATCGGAGAGTTTGCCGTATTGTCGATGGTGCTGCTTTTCGCCGGTGGAATGGTATGGGTATATAAAAAGAGGTGGGAGCCGGTTCGTAATATTATCGGTGGCTCTTCTGTGGTATTGCTCATAGCTTATATTATTTCAGAGTATGTCGCCCCTTTCAATCTTGTATGGGTGCAATGGGGATTATGTGTGGTTGTAACGTTTTATTTGTTTTATCTTTCTTTGCGCGAGCGCCATTTGAGTTATCTTCTTATAGGCTTGTTTGCCATAGGCTCGATAGGCTTTCTTTATTCCAGCGATTATTTCTTCAATAAAGTATTGGAACCTCACCAGCAGATCCGCATTAAAGTTGTGTTGGGTATGGAAGAAGATCTGACAGGGGCGGGGTATAACGTAAATCAGTCGAAAATAGCCATTGGGTCAGGCGGCTTGACAGGGAAAGGCTTTCTGAACGGTACGCAAACCAAACTTAAATACGTTCCTGAACAAGATACGGATTTTATCTTCTGTACAGTGGGCGAGGAAGAGGGTTTTATTGGTTCAACGGCCGTTTTGCTTCTGTTCCTGGCATTGATACTTCGTCTGATAGTACTGGCAGAACGGCAACAGTCTGCATTTGGGAGGGTGTACGGATACTCGGTGCTGAGTATTTTTCTGTTTCATCTTTTCATTAATATAGGAATGGTACTTGGGCTGACTCCCGTAATAGGTATCCCTCTGCCTTTCTTTAGTTATGGAGGTTCTTCGTTATGGGGCTTTACGATACTGTTGTTCATATTCCTGCGTATCGATGCGGGAAGAAATAGAAGACTGGTGTAATATCCTCGCAGGGATATGTGATGTTATCGTCGTAGTTTGATTCCTACATCGTTGATGCCGGGTAGAATCTCATCCGGTAATGTATAAGCTATCTTGAAGAGGTAATTGCCGGACCTCCCTATTTTGATGCTGCCGGCGGAGAATGCCGATTGATATAAACCACCCCAGCCGTCTCCTTTCCAGATTCCTTCTTTGCTGGCTAAGACGGCTTTCAGCGTGTCTACCTGTACTCTTTTGCTTTCCGGATCTTCGTAACCGATCGACAGGTTTATGTTTTGATAAGGATAGGTGTTTCGGTTTCGGATTTCTACGGTCAGTTTGTAGTAAGTCTGTGAGTCGGGCACAGCGACATCAAAAAACAATGTGTCCTGTCTTTTCCAACCTTCTTGGGGAACAGACCGGAAAGTATGATATACAGTCTGTTTATCGCAAGCGCCCAATGCGCCTACGATAAACAGCAGAATGATATATTTCAGATGTTTTGTTTTATTCTTGAACCGGTTTGTCATCTCGAACAGGTTTATCCCCTTGGGGTTTAGGTTTGTTGTTGTGAGGGCGCTTGCGGTTATTGTTGTTCCGTTGCGGGCGTCTCTCATCTCCTTGTGCCCGTTTCTCATTCCCTTGAGGTTTGGACTGCTGTTCTTGCGGTTGCGGGGTGGCTGGTTGTTCGCTGCCTTGGGGGCGGTTATTGGAACTTTTTTTCTTCTTTTTGTTCCGGTTTCCATTATTATTTCCGTTACCGTTGTTGCCGTCTCCGCTATTTTTGTTTTTGCGGTTACGGTCGAAGCGGGTCAGACTTTCCTGTTCCAGCAAGTCCACCGGCTTCTTAGGTTCGGAGCGGTGTGTTTCTTCCAATAGATAATCCGGCTTGATTCCTCTTTTATTCAGGCCGATAACTTCAAAGGCGCGCCTGCCGCTGATTGTGACCAGATTGGCCGGAATGTTTTTATCAGTGGAATAGGTTATCTGATTGTTGAGGATATCAGCTTTGAAGAAATAGAAAACACCGTCTTTGGTTTCCAACTCGATTTCTTTGGAAGGCAGGCGTTTTTGTGCTTCCACATAGCAATCTACTTCGTAATTGAGACAGCATTTCAATTTGGCGCATTGTCCGGCCAGTTTCTGCGGATTCAGTGAGATGTCCTGAAAGCGGGCTGCACTGGTCGATACGGAAACAAAGGACGTCATCCACGTAGCGCAGCACAGCTCACGACCACAAGGTCCGATACCGCCGATGCGGCCGGCTTCTTGGCGGGCACCGATCTGTTTCATTTCGATGCGCACGTGAAAAGCGTCGGCAAACACCTTAATTAGTTGGCGGAAGTCTACGCGTTCATCGGCAATGTAGTAGAAAATAGCTTTGTTGCCGTCTCCTTGATATTCCACATCACCGATTTTCATGTTGAGGTTGAGGTCGAGGGCTATCTGGCGGGCACGAATCATTGTGCTGTGCTCACGTGCTTTCGCTTCATTGTACTTATCCATATCCACCTGTTTGGCTTTGCGGTAGATACGTTTTATGTCCGCTTCCGACTTTATATTTGCTTTGCGCATTTGTAACGGGACGAGCCGGCCGGTGAGGGTCACCACGCCTATATCATGTCCGGGAGTAGCTTCTACCGCCACTATATCACCTTTTTCCAAAGGTATTTTATTGCTGTTGCGGAAGTAACCTTTACGGGTGTTTTTAAACTGGATTTCCACCATTTCCGATTCTTCTGCATTGCCGGGAATGTCGGCAAGCCAATCATAGGTGTTCAGTTGCTTGTCTTGCCTGCCGCAGCTTTTACAGCAGAGACCGCCGCTTCCGTTATGTAGTTTAAATTCCATCTCTTTCTTTATTTATTTACGATTCAAATTCTCTTTATATTAATTCTCTTATCTTATTGTTTTATCATCCCATCATTTGGAAATATCCTCCTACGATATTTTTTTCTCACTGTTTCAATAATACAATCATTTTCAGGGAGAAATCAAAGAATACCATGCGGGCGTTCACGTTCTGCTCAATGTGTATCTGCGCTTCACTTAGTTCGTCCATGATTCCTATCACATTACGTTCGTTGACAAACGGGGCAAAGCGGGTGGCGAAGTTCTGTTCGGGCAGAGTCATGTAATTCATTTCTTTCCGGTGTAGGTTATAGATGAAGTTTTCCCGTATCATGCGCTGGCAATATTCCAGAAAGTTCTTTTGACGTTCGCGTCCCATTGCAGCCAGTTGCTCGCTCCATTGTTTCATCTCCCGTATTTTTCGTTGATAGGAAAGACGCATTAGGCTGATGAACAGATTAAAAAAGAGTTCGTTCTCTTCGTTCAGGTGGATCGTCTCCAATGCTTTGATGAAGTTCCCATTTGCCAGATGCGCTATGGTCTGGCTGTCTATGGGCTGTACGCCATACTTTCGTTGCAAGGCGTCTGCTATGCTCGTTTCCTCTATTTTGCGGATATTGAAACGCTGTGTACGGCTGAGGATAGTGGACAATATCATCTCGGGAGCTTCGGATACCAGAAGAAATACCGTTTTTTCAGGAGGCTCTTCCAATAATTTTAATAATTTGTTGGCACAGACTTCATGCATCTTTTCCGGCAGCCATACGATAGTCACCTTATATCCGCCTTCACTGGATTTCAAACTGAGTTTACGGGTGATTTCATCGCTTTCCTTTGCGTAGATAATTGCCTGCCCGTTTTCCGCTCCCATTGCGTTCAACCAATGGTTCAGCGAAAAATAAGGATTGTTCAGCACAAAGTGTCTCCAATCGGCTATGTAGTCGTCACAGACTTCCTTCTTCCCTTTGGCGCTTTTCACTATGGGGAATACGAAGTGTACGTCCGGATGTACCAGTTTATTCCATTTTACACACGAGGGACACGTACCGCATGCGTCAGTCTCCGTACGGTTCGGGCAACAGATATAACGGGCGTAAGCCAAAGCAAGCGGAAGTTTTCCGGTTCCTGCCGGGCCGCAGAAAAGTTGTGCATGAGGGATACGTCCTTCCTGCACTTCTTGTATCAATCGCTGTTTGGCTGCTTCCTGGCCGATTACATCTTTAAAAAACACGACGGTGATATTTAAGTTAATAAATTTGTCTGGCTACTTCCTTTATGCTGTTTACCGCGCCTATGGAATAGAAATGAATACTGGGAATATGGTGTTTCATTAATTCCTTGCATTGCTGTACGCACCATTCAATGCCCACTTGTTGCGCTTCGGCGTCATTCTTGCATTTCAATACTTCTTTTGTCAGCTCTTCGGGTAGGTCCACTTTGAATGTTTTGGGTATCATACTGAGTTGCGACAACTTTTTAAATGGCTTGATGCCCGGTATGATAGGGATGGTAACTCCTGCTTGGCGGGCACGTTCCACAAAATCGAAATATTTCCGGTTGTCGTAGAATAATTGGGTAACGGCATATTCTGCTCCGTTTTCCATTTTCTTTTTCAGCCAATAGATATCCGTATCGATGTTGGGAGCCTCTTCGTGCTTTTCCGGATAGCAGGCTACTCCGTATGAAAAGGGGGTATTTGTTACCGTCATTTCGGAACCATCTACAAAAATGCCCTTATTGAACTGATTAATCTGATCTTGCAACTCAATGGCATGCAGGTAACCGTTGCTTTCGGGCGTAAAAGCGGATTCATGCTTCGCCTTGTCTCCGCGCAGCACCAAAAGGTCTGTAATATTTAGAAACTGCAGGTCGAGCAATACGTATTCGGTATCTTCACGACTGAAGCCGCTGCAAAGAATATGCGGTACCACCGTTATATTATATTTGTTTTGGATGGCTGCGGCAACAGATACGGTGCCCGGACGGCGGCGAAGTCTGTTGCGTTGGAACAGTCCGTTGCCGAGGTCTTTATACACGTACTCGCTGCGGTGTGTGGTTATATTGATGTATTTAGGGTCAAATTCCCGTAATGTATCTATCGTTTCGTACAACTTTTCGATGCCTGTGCCCTTCAGCGGGGGCAATATCTCAAAAGAAAAAGCTGTTTTTTCGTTACTGTTTATCAGATCGATTACTCTCATTTCTTCTTCGTTGTCTTTGTCTAATTGGCAAAATCCTTGCACATTGGGAACAAAAATACGAAAAAGAAATGAGAAATGCCCCGAAGGACAGGCTATTCTTTTATGCAACGGACGGAAAATCCGTTATAGTACTTCTTACCTTCCGGTTTGACGGAGTTTTTAAATTCAATGTCATTATTGCTGTTTGTGATTATCACTACTTTGTCCAATTGTTCCTGCATGCCGTTGCGTGTCCAATAGGCGGTTGATGAGGCCGGGTTTACTAAAGTTGTTGCATTATCTCTTTCCAACAGCAATCCTTTGGGGGCGATGCCGAATCCTGTCTCATTTGTCGCCGGGTTGGTATCCGAACTCCATGTTCCTGCTTTTTTCAGTGCGGAAGCATTTCCGGCTATGTACTCTTTTAACCTGTTCCAATCATTGTCCGACGGTATTCTCCAGTCCAGTGGAGCTAATTTGCCGGTAAGTACCGCCTCGCCGTTATAAAGCAGGAAGCCGGGAACGGAATATTGGAAACATCTGTCTCCTGTTCCTAATATCTTTTGTATAGGGATGTTTTTACTGTCGTTGTAGTAGGCGGTTTGCAGATCCTCTCTCATCCAGTATTGTGTTCCTATTTTTACGATAGGATAAGATTGCAATATTCCGTTCCGTATATCTCTGATAGTGTAGCTGCTTACATTGACAGTCAATGCTTTGTCGGGCTTTTCTGTAACAATCTTCAGGTCTCCGTCGATGTAGAATTTTTCAATGGGGCCGGAGTGTCCACCTGTATAAGCCAGTGAGTTGTCCGTTTCATTCCAGCTTACTTTGCCGCCATGCGTTGCGGCGGTTTTGTCGGGCAGTTGTAAAACGGTTCCATTGTTCAGGTCGGTCCGACCGTTGTCCGATACGGGGTAGACCACAATGGCTTTGGAATTTATTGCATCATCGGCAGGGGTATGGAGATATTCCCGGCAGATCTCTGCTACCGGTTTCCCCTGGCGATATACTCTATATACACCGGATGTCTTGAACGACAAAGAGGCTGTGTGGATAGCAGTGATGTCATATTCATTTTCGCTGTCTCCTTGTTCGCTTGCTCCCCATTCTTTGATGCTGGCGATTACGCCGGTCAGGGATTCGCCGGCATTTTGTAATGCGTTGATCTGGATTTCCAATTCCGTATCTTCTTTGATAATGGCTGAGGGCAGGGAGCAGGCATAGATTTTACCGTTCCATTCTAAGCTGAAAGCCTGTTTGCTGTCGGAATGTGTTTGCGGAATGACAATGAACTCTTTACCGGACAGTCCGTTGTCGGTCTCCTTCCATACGCCGGAAGGTATAATGTCCGTTTCACTTTCTTCATCCACTTCGGATAGTTCGTCCGATTGCAGGTCGTATAGCGCCTGTGTCCTGAAGCCGGTAGCTATGATCCGGGGATTGGCTTTGAGCATATCATTTACGTTCTCTCCGTCTTTGGGAGTAAGAACTATTTTTATTTTTGCAAATTGATGCTTGTAGGTCAGTCTTACGGCTTCTTTACTGTTGGCAATGTTTTCGGTTCGTGCTGTCATGAAATCGGATAAGCTGTAATTGGAGGATTTGCTCTGATCCGCCTGTACTGTGACATGCAGTAAAGAACTGCCTCCGCCCATTCCGGCTGCCTGATAGGGATAATAGCTTATAAAATCCAGAGTGGCATCTCCTTCCGGATAGAAAACTTCTTTCTTGGGAATCAGTGTTGTCCCTTCACCACATTCCAAAAGCAGATTGTCGATGTAACGCTGTTCGCTTAAGCCGTTACCGGTCAGCATGGCAAATACACCCATTCTGTCTCCGGTCTCAAATGTGTTTTTCGTTATTTTAGTGTTGCCCTTGCTCGCTTTTGCAACAAAGGAGATGGGAATATTGCTTTCCCGGATTTCATCATTGATTTGATTGACGCAAGAAGCAGCCGCTATGGCAAAAACAAAACACAACAGAATACTGCCTTTCTTGAAAAGGTCTTTTTGGTTTTTCATATATAATAATTTGTAAGACGAAAATCTTCCCGTCTTTGGTTCATTCTCAAATACTTGTGTGTGTCGAGAAATTTAGATTGAGAGGAACCGCAATTATATAAGAAAGTTATTTACTCTTTCTGCTGCTTGCCAGCCGTTGTCACAATTGATTGCTTGGCCTTTTCTTTCTTCTTTTTTGGCACATATAGGTAGATACAGACCGCAAATATATATTAATATTTCGTATCGGCTATTCTAATTCAACAAAAACTTCCGCCAATTATTTACGGCACTCTGATTTTTTATCTAACTTTACACGCTAAAATCGTAAACAGTAATTAGTTAAACCATAGAACAGAGCTTATGCCTTTAAATTTACCCGATAAACTTCCCGCGATAGAGCTACTGAAAGAGGAAAATATATTCGTTATTGATAATTCGCGTGCAACCCAGCAGGACATTCGTCCGCTGCGGATTGTCATACTGAATCTGATGCCGCTGAAGATTACGACGGAGACCGATTTGGTGCGTTTGCTTTCCAACACTCCGTTGCAGGTGGAAATCTCATTCATGAAAATCAAAAGCCATACTTCCAAGAACACTCCGATAGAGCATATGAAAGCTTTCTATACGGACTTTGACAAGATGCGCGACGAGAAATACGACGGTATGATTATTACCGGCGCTCCTGTGGAACAGATGGACTTTGAGGAAGTGACCTATTGGGATGAGATAACCGGAATATTCGATTGGGCGCGTACGCATGTCACGTCCACTCTTTATATCTGCTGGGCGGCGCAAGCCGGGCTCTACCACCATTATGGCGTGCCCAAATATCCGTTGGATGCGAAGATGTTCGGCATATTCGAACATCGTACCTTGCAACCTTTGTATCCTATCTTTCGTGGTTTTGACGATGTGTTCTATGTCCCCCACAGCCGTCATACGGAGATCCGCAAGGAAGACATTCTGAAGGTTCCCGAGCTGACCCTGCTTTCGGAGTCGGAAGATGCGGGAGTGTATATGGTGATGGCGCGTAACGGACGTGAGTTTTTTGTGACCGGCCATTCCGAATATTCTCCTTTGACGCTCGATACGGAATACCGTCGTGACCTGAGCAAGGGACTACCCATTGATATGCCCCGCAATTACTATGTGGACGATGATCCTGACAAGGGGGTGTTGGTGCGTTGGCGGGCTCATGCCAACCTGTTGTTCTCCAACTGGCTGAACTACTTTGTATATCAGGAAACTCCGTTCAATATTGAAGAGATCAAGTAATAATCCCGAAAACTCTGTGGAACTCAGTGTCCCTCTGTGGTAAAAATATGATAAAGCAACGAAAAATAGAACTATTGGCTCCTGCCAAAAATTTAGAGTGCGGCATTGAGGCTGTCAATCATGGTGCGGATGCGGTGTATATAGGTGCGCCGAAGTTTGGTGCGCGTGCGGCAGCTGTCAATTCCCTGGAAGATATTTCCGCCTTGGCAGAGTATGCCCATTTGTATAATGTACGTGTTTATGTTACGGTGAATACGATCTTGAAAGAAGAAGAACTTGCCGAAACGGAACGGATGATTTGGGATTTGTACCGTATCGGTGTGGATGCGTTGATAGTCCAGGACATGGGGATTACCCGTTTGAACCTGCCGCCTATACCTTTGCATGGCAGTACGCAGATGGACAACCGTACACCGGAGAAGGTCCGTTTCCTGACGGATGCCGGCTTTCGTCAGGTGGTATTGGCGCGCGAGCTTTCACTGCACGAGATACGCAATATCCACGAGGCTTGTCCGGAGACGCCTTTGGAGGTCTTTGTGCATGGTGCGCTTTGTGTGAGTTACAGTGGCCAGTGCTACGTCAGTCAGGCGTGTTTCGGCAGAAGTGCCAATCGGGGGGAGTGCGCACAGTTCTGCCGCCTTCCGTTTAGCTTGGTAGATGCTGACGGAAAAACAATCGTACGTGACAAGCACTTGCTTTCTCTGAAAGACTTGAATCAAAGTGAAGTTCTGGAAGATCTGTTGGATGCCGGAGCTTCTTCTCTGAAGATAGAAGGGCGGCTGAAGGATGTTTCCTATGTGAAGAATGTCACAGCTGCCTACCGCCAAAAGCTGGATGCCATATTTGCCCGTCGTAGAGAGTATGTACGCGCTTCTTCGGGCAGTTGCCGCTTCGATTTCGTTCCTCAGCTGGACAAGAGCTTCAGCCGCGGTTTTACCCACTACTTCTTGCAAGGCCGCGAACGGGAGATATCCTCTTTCGATACGCCGAAATCCCTGGGTGAGGAAATGGGAACGATGAAGGAGCAACGCGGCAATTACCTTACCGTAGCCGGGGTGAAGCCTTTCCATAACGGAGACGGTGTTTGTTTCCTTGATGAGCAGGGCCGTTTGAAAGGTTTCCGTATCAACCGGGTGGATGGCAACAAACTCTATCCGGCAGGCGAAGTGCCCCGCATCAAACCGCGTACCCGTCTCTATCGAAATTTCGATCAGGAGTTTGAACGCATCCTTTCCCGCAAGTCTGCCGAACGCAAAATAGGCATTGAGTGGGAACTGGCAGATACCCCTTCGGGCTTTGCCCTGACTGCCGCAGATGAAGACGGGAATCGTGTGACATTGTCATTCCCCTGTTCAAAAGAGCTGGCGCGTACTCCGCAACAGGAGCATCTGCGTACCCAGCTTGGCAAATTAGGTAACACCCCTTTTGAGGTCGTGGCTTTGGGAGGTATGGACGATACTTCTGTGAAGGCTGCTCCCGCTGTTGTGATCAACCTGTCGCATAACTGGTTCATACCGGCTTCGGTGATAGCAGATTGGCGTCGCCAAGTGACAGACAGGCTGATAGCGGCCCGCCGTATCACTTACCGTCGTGAACTGCATGTTTGGAAACCTACCCGGCATTGTTTCCCGATGAAGTCCCTGACATATTTGGGGAATGTGATGAATACATCCGCCCGTAGCTTTTATCTGGAGCATGGGGTTGCTTCCGTAGAACCGGCATACGAGAAGCAGGCCGTACCGGAAGCTGTACTGATGTTCTGTAAGCATTGCCTGCGTTATAGCATGGGCTGGTGTCCTACGCATCAAAAGGGACACTCTCCATACCGGGAACCTTATTACCTGGTCGGGACGGACGGCAAGCGCTTTCGCCTGACTTTTGACTGTAAGAACTGCCAAATGAAGGTGAGCGGAGAGTGAGACGGGAGGTTTGAAGCAGAAAGCATGAAGTATGGGATATAACGGACGAAGAGTATAAAACATAGGATATAACAAATAAGATGTGGAAGATGCATAAAGCAGAATTAAATAGGAGCAACCGTAAGCATAACGTTACTGTACGCAGTGTGTCCCGTACCTTATGCCTTATACTGCATCCGCTATATCTCCTGCTTTTACTTCTGCCTTGTCTTGCCTCTTGCCATTATCCCCGTCCCGACTTGGAAGACGGGGAGCTGGGGATGAGGACGCGCGATTCGTTGAGGTATCTGTACGAACGCCATTATACGTGGGATACAAATTTGGAACTGCTGGATGACTCGGTAACTATCGCCTGCCTGCCTGTAAAGGATTGCTATAACACATTGTACAGGGGCGACAGGGTTGTGGTAGCGGAGTTTGCCATTCATCCGGCAGATAGTGTGGATAGCGTATGGGTGAAGCTCGCCCATTCACAGGAGGTACAGGGGTGGATTCGGGAAAAGGATATGATGCGGGCATTTGTCCCTACGGACAGCATCTCACAGGCCATTTACCTGTTCAGTGAGACGCATGCTTCTTATTTCATCGTAATCTTTGCATTGTTTGTGGCGGTATGGCTATTTCGTGCGTTCCGGCGCAAGCAGTTGCAAATGGTCTGCTTCAATGATATAGACAGCGTATACCCGCTGTTGCTGTGCTTGCTGCTGGCATTCAGCGCTACGGTGTACGAGTCTATGCAGGTATTTGTGCCGGAGACGTGGCAGCATTTTTATTTCAATCCTACGCTTTCGCCGTTTAGGGTTCCGTTGGTGCTTTCTGTTTTCCTGATGAGCCTTTGGCTGTTCGTCATTGTCTTGCTGGCGGTGCTCGACGATTTGTTCCGTCTGCTGAGTCCGGCGGCGGCTGTGTTCTATCTGCTGGGGCTGGCTTCCTGTTGTATCTTCTGTTATTTCTTCTTTATATTGACTACGCAGATATATATCGGATATTTGTTTATTGCCGTATTCGTGTGGGTGTTCTTCAGGAAGCTGCGCTCATCGTTGGCGGCATCCCGTTATCGTTGCGGCAATTGCGGACAAAAGATAGGGACGAAAGGCGTTTGTCCGCATTGCGGGGCAATCAACGAGTAGGAATTCCATTCTTGCCGAAAGGGTTTGTTCCTCTGTCGGCTAAAACCTGCAACGCAGTTCGATGCCTGCCTGGATGGGACGTCCTTTCTGCATGAACCCGTTGCCCATACTCTCAAAGTAGAAAGCGGCATAATCCTTGTCCAAAGCATTGCGCACCCAGAGGTCTATCTGCCCGCGTCCCTTTTGAAAGCTGACGCGGCCGTTCAGAGTGCCGTAGAAAGACTGGCTGACGGTATTTTCTTCTGTCCAGTAGATGCGTCCCGCACCGGTATAGTTGACATTCAGTTGGATGCGGTCCAGCCAATATCCCGCATTGATGCGGAAGATGTACTGTCCGCCTACGGTCAGCGTGTGTTTGGGGACGAAGGGCACGTAATGGCCGTTGTAGCTCACTTCCTGAAGTTGCCCGTTTACTCGGGCATTGGTGGCGTAATCCTTGAAAGTGGCATACGTGTAGCCATAGCTGGTGTTCACCGTAAAATCGGTGGTAATTGCTGCGGCCAGGGCAAGCTCGGCGCCCAGACTGCGGCTTTTGCCTGCATTTACCGTTTCGCGTCCTAAGCCGCTTGCTCCTGCGAAGCGTGAGATCTGTTGGTCGCGTGTCTCCAGCCAGAAGAATGCGGCGTCGGTACGCAGGCGGTTATTGAAAAGGTTCAGGTGAGTTCCTACTTCATAGTTCCACGTCTGCTCCGGCTTATACTCGGTGGCGGAACGAGCGTCGGGATTCTTGCCCGCATCGGGGAACTTTTCACTGATGAGATCCTTGTAAGACGCACCGGGAGAGTTCTCTATGGCTTTCAGGACTTCTTCTTTCGTCTGTCTCATCATGTCGTTCTTCAAGCTCGATTGCAATAGGTCGGAGAACATCTGAATGTTGTATCCGCCCGAACGGTAGCCTTTGCTTACGGTTGCGTAGACATTGCCCAGATTGTCTTTGAAATCATATTGGAGGGCGAACTTAGGCAACAGTTGCAGGTAGTCTTTGTCGATGGAGCCCTGATAGCGCGACTGTACGGTGAGTGACGTTTCGGGCATCATCGGTATCTCTTTGATAATTTGTCCGCCACGTACCATTTCTCCCTTGATGCCTACCGTATAGTCCATTGCAGTACCGGAGTTGTAGTTCATCTTCATCTTTTCATAATCCAGGCGCAATCCGGCTGTGAAAGACAGTCCCCTCAGGCCGAACAGGTCCCTGAATGTAGATTGGTGGAACAATGCTCCGTTGAGAAGCGGCGTGTCGAAATCGCCGTTGATGAGCAAATCGTTGCCGCCGAGTTGGAGGGAGGGTAATATGTTCAGCCCCATGCCCGGCATCATGGTGACTTCAATCTTGGAAGGGATTACACTGCCCAGCATCTGGTCCAGCATGTCCATGCCGTCTTTTCTGAATGTCACCGGGGCATCGGTTTTCAGCCATTGGTAGAAGCCGAATACCCCCGTAGCCCATTGCCAGCGTCCGTTGCCTTTGCTTTTCATCACCAGTTCTTCGCTCAATGTGTGGATGCGTTGTTTTTGTTCCAGTGTATAAATGTCTTTTGCTGTAAAGTCCTGGTCGATGGACATGCGGTCTTTCAAGAACTGATAACCCGTTACGGCGCTTAGCGTAAAGTGCTGTGCCTGATATTCAAGGTTCAGGCCTGCGTTCATCAGGTTGCGGTAGTAGTCGCTTTCGCGGTTGTTGGAGATTGTGCCGACGTAGGGCTTCATCTCTTCGCTTTGGGCGGCGGGGTTTACGCTGCCTGTGTAGTAGTACGGATAGCCGCCCTGGTCGCTATATTCATAGCTCACGTTCAAGTCAGCTTTCCAGTTGTCGGAGGGCAGGTAGATACCGCGGAAGCGTCCGCCGGCGGACTGTCCTTTATCTATCTTCTTGTTGTTCAGTGCGGCATTGCGGAAGAAACCGCCTTCGTAGTCATAGAAGCCGCCGGTGGAGAAGGCGAAACGCTTGGATACCCGGTGGTAATGGGTCAGCGAGGTGTTGTAGGCATTGTGCGTGCCTGCACCCATGCGGAAGTCTGTCCCTTGATAGGAGAAAGGCGATTTGGTGTGGATCTTAATCAGTCCCCCCATTGCATTGCGCCCGTACAGTGTTCCTTGCGGGCCGCGCAGCACGTCAATGCGTTCGATGTCGGAGTAGTCGAAGTCGAAAGCGGACTTGTCGATGTAGGGGATATTGTCCACATACAGGCCGATGGAGGGTGTGTTGATGCGTGAGCCGATGCCGCGGATATAGACGGCGGAGGTCAGGCGTGAACCGTAGTCGGGGATGAACATGTTGGGCACAAGTCCCGTCAGGTTCTTGATGGAGTTGACTTGGGCTGCCTGCATATCCTGTTGTGAGAGCAGGGTGACGGCTGTGGGCTGCTCGCGAAGTTTCCGGTTCTCTTTGGGTGCTGCAATGACGAGTATCTCTTCTACGTCTACTACTTTCAAGGTGTCCAGCTCTTCCGCAAGCATGTTGCCGGAAGTGAGGAGCATCAAAATCAGGGTGATAATCTTATATTGTTTCATAACTGGTTTTATTTCGGTTGCAAAGTAACGCGAAATCTCCAGTATGTGCAATCCTAATTTATGAGGATTATGGTTAGTTTTCGCTGATCATTTCATCACTGTCCACCGGCTTCATATTCTGTCCGCGTCGACATATCCATGCATCACAGCATAGATGGTCAGTCCCGATACAGACTTGATGCCCAGTTTCTCCACGATATTCTTGCGGTGGGTGATGACGGTGGTCAGACTGATGTTCAGTTTGTCGGCAATCTCTTTGTTGATGAGCCCTTTGGTAATGAGCGCCAGCACTTCTATTTCGCGGGCGGAGAGGTCGTGGTTATCGGGGGTGTTGGCGGCGACATGCCCTTGCTGATGTCCGTAGCGGTGCAGCCGTAGAATATCTTTGATGAGGCTTTTCTCGTCCTGGTAGATGTTCAGGGTAGGTACTCCCGACAGCTGTGGCTGGTTGTCGCCGCCTGCCAATACAATGGTTTTGGGTTTGCGGGGCAGGAAGAACGCGGTATGTTCGAAATATATCTGGGAAGCGATGAAGTAATGGGCATACATATCGGGTGTGTCGTCCATAAGTTCGGCAAAGGAACGGAACACGCGTATGGTAGCCATCGGGATGATCTCTTCCAGAAGGTTCTGCAGCCCCAAAGAGGTAAGTGTGTTGGGAGCGACGATTGCTATTTCAGGGGTTGTCATAAGGATACAGGGTTTGCCCGCAAAAGTACGGATTATTTTTGTATCCTCCTTGCAATACTAAGGAAATGAATTTTGCCGAAACGAAGAACTCTGTCGCTATATTATTTGTTAGTAGTTGATAACTAACTTAAAACCTTAACGTTATGAGATATGATATAGCTATTGTCGGCGGCGGGCCTGCCGGATATACGGCTGCCGAGAGAGCAGCTGCCGGCGGTCTGAAAACCGTCTTGTTTGAAAAGAAAGCCATAGGCGGCGTATGCCTGAACGAGGGATGTATTCCCACAAAAACACTGTTGTATTCTGCCAAGCTGTGGGATACGATGAAAGGTGCTGCCAAGTACGGCATTACCGTTCCCGATGCGCCCGCTTTCGATATGGGAAAGATTATCGACCGTAAAGATAAAGTTGTGAAGAAGCTGACGGGCGGCGTGAAGATGACGGTCGGTTCGTATGGAGTCGCCATTGTGGAAAAAGAAGCTGTGATAGCGGGTGAGGAGAATGGAATGTTCCGCATCGTGGCGGGTGGCGAAACCTATGAAGCCACTTACCTGCTGGTGTGTACCGGTTCCGATACGGTTATTCCGCCTATACCGGGATTGTCCGATACGGATTACTGGACTTCCAAAGAAGCGCTCGAAAGTAAGGAACTTCCCCGGTCGCTGGTTATCATCGGCGGCGGTGTCATCGGCATGGAGTTTGCCTCCTTCTTCAATAGTATGGGGGTGAAGGTGAGCGTGGTTGAAATGATGCCCGAAATATTAGGGGCAATGGACAAGGAGACCGCTGGCATGCTGCGTTCGGAGTATTTGAAGCGTGGCGTCAACTTCTATTTGGGCGCGAAAGTGACGGCTGTGTCCCATGAAGGGGTGACCGTTGAAAAAGACGGCAAGGCTTCGCTGATAGAGGCCGGGAAAATTTTGGTAAGCGTAGGGCGCAAGGCAAACCTTGGCCAAGCAGGGCTGGATAAGCTGAATGTCGAACTGTTGCGTAACGGTGTGAAAGTGGATGAGCACATGCAGACCTCCCATCCTCGTGTTTATGCCTGTGGCGACACAACAGGCCGTTCCATGCTGGCGCATACGGCAATTCGTGAGAGTGAGGTGGCGGTTAATCACATTCTGGGAGTGGAGGATGCGATGAACTACGACTGCATACCGGGTGTGGTCTATACCAATCCGGAAGTTGCCGGGGTGGGAAAGACCGAAGAGGAACTGAAAGCACTCGGTACCGGCTATCACATACAGAAGCTGCCTATGGCGTATTCCGGTCGTTTTGTTGCCGAGAACGAGCTGGGCAATGGATTGTGCAAACTGGCTGCGTACAAAAATTTGACAGGATGCAGAGCCGAAAGCCCGCTGAAAGCGGGCTTTTTGTTTTTGGGCGGGGAAGCGCAGAGCGTCCTGCCTGCGCGAATGTGCCGGAGCCCTTTTCGTTTTTTATATAATGTAGTATACTGGTAAAAACCAAAAACAGGAAAGGCGGCCGGACAATGAAAGCGGACAAAGCATGCATCGACGTGGCGGCGGGGCGCGCCCCCGCCGACCTCGTGTTCAAAAACGTCAACGTGGTCAATGTTTTTTCCGAGGAAATCATCACTGCAGACGTGGCGGTGGCGGGCGGCGTGATTGCGGGCGTGGGAAGCTACCGGGGACGGACAGAGCTGGACTGCACGGACAAATTCCTGTGCCCGGGTTTCATCGACGCGCACATCCACATCGAATCCAGCCTTGCCGCGCCCTTTGAATTCGCCCGCGCCGCTACCCGCAGCGGCACCACCACCATTGTGGCCGACCCGCATGAGATCGTCAACGTATGCGGTGCACAGGCCGTACAATATCTGCTGGATGCAACGGAAAACCTGCCGCTGAACGTGTACCTGATGCTGCCCTCCAGCGTGCCCGCCACCCCCTTTGAAACAAACGGCGCGGATTTCACCGCCGCAGACATGGCCCCGTTTATGGCGCATCCCCGCGTACTGGGCCTGGGCGAGGTGATGTGTTATCCCGACGTGCTGGCCGCGCGGCAAACCGTACTGGAAAAGCTGGCGCTGGCCGCGGATGCGGGAAAGCGGGCCGACGGCCACGCTCCCGGCCTTTCTGGCAGAGAGCTGCAGGCCTATGCAGCCGCGGGCATCCGCACCGAGCATGAGTGTACCACCTTTGCAGAGGCCGCCGAAAAGCTGCGCGCGGGTCTGGCTGTGCTGGTTCGCGAGGGCAGCGCTGCGAAAAACCTTTCGGTGCTTGTAAACGGCCTGCTGGACAGCGACCTGCCTGCCGACCGGTTCCTGTTCTGCACCGACGACAAGCATCTGGACGACATTGCCCGGGACGGCCATCTGCGATGGAATGTCCGCCAGGCCATCAGCCTGGGCATGAAGCCTGTCACCGCCATCAAAATGGCCACCTGGAACGCAGCCCGCGAATACGGCCTGCGGGACCTGGGCGCCGTGGCCGCGGGCTATCGGGCCGACCTTGTCCTGCTGGACAGCCTCAAGCAGATGACCGTGCGCGCGGTTTACAAGGACGGCCGGCCCGTGGAGGAGCGCTTTGCAGGCCTTGCCGCCGCCCCCGTACCCGATGCACTGCTGCATTCGGTACACTTTGAGAACGTGGCTCCTGCCGACCTTGCGCTGCCCGTCGCGGGCCTGGCCCATGTCATTGAGATGGTACCGTACCAGATCGTCACGCGTCACGCGGTGGAGGAGGTTCCTTCGGAAAACGGCTTTTTCCGGCCCAACGCCGTTTATACCAAACTATGCGTGGTGGAACGCCACGGCAAAAACGGAGGCGTTGCCGTTTGCCCGCTGAAGGGCTACGGCATCACAGGCGGAGCCATTGCCACCAGCGTGGCGCACGACAGCCACAACGTCATCGCGGCGGGAGACAACGACGCGGACCTCGTGCTGGCCATCAACCATTTGAAAGAAATCGGCGGCGGATATGTGCTGGCCGGAGGCGGAAAAATACTGGGCGCGCTGCCCCTGCGCGTGGGAGGCCTGATGAGCACCGCCCCGTGGGAGGAGATACAGGCCGGAGCGGGCGCCATTCTGGAGCGGGCAAAGGCCATGGGTATCCCGTACCATGTGGACCCGTTTACCAGCCTTTCCTTTCTGGCGCTGCCCGTTATACCGGAATTGCGCCTGACGGACCGCGGCCTGTTCGACGTAACTGCATTTTCCCTGGTAAAGGACTGATCGGATATGAGTGAAAAAGCACAACGCGCGAAAGCGCTGTTTCTGGAGGGCTATAACTGCGCGCAGGCTGTGGCCGGGGCGTTCGCGCCGGAGATGGGCCTTTCGGTAGACGCCGCGGCACGCCTGGCCAGCGGCTTTGGCGGAGGCATGGGACGGATGCGGGAGGTATGCGGTGCGGTAAGCGGTATGACGCTGGCCGCAAGCGCGCTGCGCGGCTACAACGACCCCAAAGCCGGGCCGGAGAAAACCGATACCTACGCGATGATCCAGGAGCTGGCCGGGCGCTTCCGGGCCGAAAACGGCAGCATCATCTGCCGAGAGCTGCTGGGTCTGGCCCGTCCCGAGGGCACACCGCAGGCCGAGGCGCGCACGCCGGAATATTATAAAAAGCGCCCCTGCCCGGAGCTGGTGGCGCTGGCGGCTCAAATTCTGGAGGAATGGCTGGCCGAGCATCCCGCCCGGCTGTAAATTCCGCATTCCCACCAAGTGCGGCAGTTCGTTTTTGATACATTTCACAACAATCAACTTATAAAACGATATAAATTTAACAATAATTGACAATTTGGATGTCTGCACGGTACTATAAAGACAGGGAGGGCTGTTCCTCCACTTTTCAAACAGAAAGGAAGAGTACCATGGCCGTATCCAAACCGCTGCTGCTGCTTGACAACGCATCCATGCTCGCCCTGCTGCATCAGGGCTGTTTCCGTTTACAGGAGATCTCGTTCGAGGAAGTAAAAGCCATCATTGAAATGCACGGCAGCCGTGAGGTCGTCCGGTGCTTTTCCAACGCCGAGATCGAACAGCTGCTGTACAAGCATCTGGACGTTGCCATCCGCAACTTCAATTACGCACCCGTGGAGAACATGGCGGTGGACCAGGACGCCATTGCGTTCCGCCTTTATGTCACGCCGTCGGAGACGCAGCCCAGCATCCGCACGGAGTACGGCAATGAGGCAACAAAGGTTCAGAACCTTTATGTGTACTGCCAGTTTCTCACACGGTTCGACCCCGATGCGGGGCCATCCGCCCCATAAGTTTCCGCCTGCGCCGGAGCCTTTGAAAAGGCTCCGGCGCTTTTCTTTGGAGGGAAATCTGCCGCAGGGAAAACAAAAATTTTTGACGGAGGGATTGACAATCGTCTTTGCATGTTGTATAGTTAGTTACACAAGTAATGAACCACATAACCAAATAACCTTTGGAGGGAAGGAGCGCAGACAATTGAATGGAAACCTGAATGATTCCACCTCCATCTATCTGCAGATCGCAGCCATGCTGGAGGACAACATCGTGCGGGACCTGCTTTTGGAAGAGGAACAGGCGCCCAGCACCAACGAACTTGCAAAAGCGTTCAGCATCAATCCGGCCACGGCGGCCAAAGGGCTGAACCTGTTGGTAGACGAGGGCATTTTGTACAAGAAACGGGGGATCGGCATGTTCGTTGCGGCGGGCAGCAAACAGAAAATCATCCAAAAGCGCAAAGACAGTTTTTTTGAAACATATGTGAGGAGCCTTGTGGACGAGGCGCGCACCCTTGCCATCGGCAAGGAAGAGCTGATGGCCATGATTGAACAGGCCGCGGCGGACAAAACGTAACGGAGGGACAGGGACATGACGAACGGAGTATTGCAGGCCACGGATGTGGTCAAAAGCTACAACAAAAAAGAGGTGCTGCACAGCGTCTCGCTGACCATCGAGCCAGGCAAGATCTATGGCCTCATCGGACGCAACGGCGCGGGCAAAACCACGCTGCTCAGCATTCTGACGGCACAGAATACCCACGATTCCGGCCTCGTTACCTACAACGGGGAGCGCGTGTGGGAAAACCAGAAAGCACTGGACGAGATCTGCTTTTCCCGCGAGCTTTCGCCCATGCTGCTGTTCGGCCAGAACACACTGAAGGTGAAGGAATACCTGCGCGCCGCCGCACTGTACTACCCCCACTGGGACAAGGAGTACGCCGCACGACTGATCGAGATGTTCGGGCTGGACACCAAAAAGAAGATCTACAAGCTCTCCAAGGGTATGATGAGCATGGTCACCATCGTTCTGGCGCTGGCCAGCCGCGCGCCCATCACCATTCTCGACGAGCCGGTGGCCGGCCTGGATGTGGTGGCGCGGGAACAGTTCTACGATGTGCTTCTGGCCGATTACGCCGAAACGGGACGCACCTTCATCATCTCCACCCATATCATCGAGGAAGCCGCGGGCGTGTTTGAGGATATTATTTTTATCGACAACGGCCGTGTCATCGAGACAGGCAACTGCGAAAGCTTCGTGGCCCAGTTCCACTATGTTTCCGGCCGGGACGAGGACGTGGCCCGCGCCTGCGCCGGGCTGCAGGTCATCCACGAAGAGGGCCTGGGCCGCAGCCGCACGGCCTGCGTGCGCGGCAGCCTGGATACGCTGCGCCGCAGCGCAGACGGGCTGGATGTGGATATCAGCGGCGTGACGCTTCAAAAGGTGTTCGTCTACCTGACGGGCGGCCATAAGGAAGGGGAATAACGATGCTGCGTACCGTAAAATATCTGAGCCTGCTGGTAGTGCAGTTCATTGGCGCGCTGTTGGGCGTCGGCGCACTGTTCATTGCATTTTACGCCGTTTCCACGCCGCTGTCCGAATTTGAAAGCGCGGGTTGGCGTATTCTGGGCATGGCCTTCGCCTGCGGGATGATGTTCCCCTTTGTGCTGCAGGCCAGCCTGATCCAGTCTTACATGCCGCTGCCTCTTTCCATGGGCGTTACGCGCCGGGGCTTCTTCGCCGGAGCACAGGCGGCCAAGGTGATGCTGGCCGGAGGCATCGGCGTATGCCTGCTTTTGATCCAGCTCGCAGTAAAATGGATGTTCGGCGTGGACGCCCTGTTCACCGGTACGATGCTGGTGGGGCTGTTTGCCGTGCTGCTCCTCGGCGCGTCCGTTGGTGAAGCGCTGGGTTTTGTCAGCCTCCGCTTTGGGCGTGTGGGCATGATCGTATTTTTCGTACTGATCGTCGGCGGATGTGCGGTGATCGGCGGGATCATCGGCTACGCGGGTGCGGCGGGAGCTCTGGACGGCATGCTGGACGCGATGCTGCGCTTTCTTTCCAATGCGTGGGCGCTGGGCGGCAGCGCCATCGTTTTGGCCGTGCTGTTGGGCTGGCTGGATTGGCTCATGTGCCGCCGCATACCGGTAAAGGGGTGAGCATATATGTTAAAATCGATCAAACGGGAATTCCTGCTCAACCGGAACAGCCTGTGGCAATCGCTGGCTGTTTTGGGCGGAGCCTGGCTGCTTGGCGAGGCGCTTAGCCTGTGTATCATGTATTTCGCTCATGAGGAGGAGTATTTTTCCCTTGGCACTGTATTTGCAGCGATCATGCTGGTGATGTTCGGCGTTATTTTTGCGCTGTACTATTTCTCCTGCGGCTACGAGCAGGCGCTGACGATGAGCTGTACACGGCGCCGTTTTCTGTTTGGGATGTTCGTCACCGTGTGCCTGCAGTTGCTGTGCCTCGTCGGAGGCATAGTGGTTTTGACGCTGCTGGACCGCGGGCTGTATCTGCTGCTTTTCCGCGGCATGCCCATTGACGGGCCGGACCTTCTGCAGCCGGAGGCACTGCGCTGGGCCTGGGTGATTTTGCCGGCAGTTCTCGTCCTTGCCTGCACCGGGCTGTTTCTGGGCGCATGTATCCAGCGCTGGGGACGGCGGGCGCTGTGGCTGCTGTGGGCCGCGTATATGGCTGTTTTCCTGTTCGGCGACACCTTCACACGGCTGGCCGAGGGCGCGGGACGCGACACATTGCTGGGCCGTGCGCTGGGCGCGGTGGTGGACGTTCTGGCATTCATCCCCGGCGGTCCGGCGCGGGTGCTTCTGGCGCTTGCGCTTCTTACAGCCGCCACGGTTTCAGGCGCCGCTCTGCTGCTGCGGGGCAGCGTGCGCCAGACAGCATAAGCACAGCGCGGCGGCTCTGCGGCGGAGTGTCAAAAGCGCGCCGCATGCCGCTGCTGAAAAAGAGGAGGGCATCTGTGATGCAGAACGGTTTGTCATTCAAAAACACCATGTCCCGGGTGGGGCTTTGCTACTTTGTTCTGATGCTGGTAACACAGGCGCTCCAGCTGGCCGGCATGACACTGCTGGGCAGCCTGCTGGAGACGGGCTGGGGGCTGTGGGCGCTCTCCTATGCGCCGCTGTATTGCATTGCCGTCCCTGTTTTTATCCTGCTGCTGCAAAAACTCGTGCCCGGCACGCCCGGCACGGCGGGCAGCGCCGCGCTGACGGCGGGAGGATGGCTGCGCTGGCTGGTGCTGTGTCTGGGCGTGACGTATCTGTTCAATTTCGTCTCCCTCGGCATCACAGCTCTGCTGGGAATGCTTAAGGGCGGCGCGGTGCAGAACCCACTTGCCCTGATGCAAATGAACAGCAGCCCGCTGGCCACGTTTCTGTTCGCCTGCGTGCTGGCACCCGTGGGGGAGGAGTTTTTGTTCCGCAAGCTGCTGTACGATAAAATCGGCGGATACGGCGTCCGCACCTATGTACTGGTGGGCGCGTTCCTGTTCGCGCTTTTCCACGCCAATCTGTCTCAGCTTTTGTATGCCTTTGTGCTGGGCGCCGTCTTCTGCTACATTTACGCCCACACGGGAAAGCTGCGGTATACCATCCTGCTGCATGTTGCCATCAACACCATCGGCACGATGGCGGCGCCCCTTTTCATACAATACGGAGGGATTTGGGGCACGGCTGCCGTGGGGATACTGGTGCTTGTGAGCATTGCGGCGGGCGGCGTGATCGCGGCGCGCAGGCGCTGGCGGTTTCCCGGTGCAGCACCCGCGGACGGCAGGGAAGGAGAGGGGGCGCAGCGCCCGGCCCACAGCTTTGGCCGTGCGCTGCGCACGCCGGGCATGCTGGCATACACAGGTCTGTGCGCGGCGCTTATTCTTGTGGTCACCTTTTTGACATGAGCGGTCCGTTCCGTGCAAAAAACGGAAAATAACGCGCGCCCCGCCGCATCCCGGTATGCAGCGGGGCTATTTTGTGCTATACTGTGCAATATCCGGGACGGAAAGTCCCGAACTTTGAAAGAAATATGCGAGGTATATCGTTTTGAAATTGATATCGTGGAATGTCAATGGTTTCCGGGCCATCCTCGGCAAGGGCTTCGCGGACATCTTCGAGGGCTTCGGCGCGGACGTCGTCTGCCTTCAGGAAACGAAGATGCAGCCGGGCCAGGCCGAATTTTCGCCGCCGGGCTATCACCAATACTGGTACAGTGCCGAGAAAAAGGGGTATTCCGGCACAGCCGTTTTCACCCGCATGGAACCGCTCTCCGTGCGCTACGGCATCGGCAAAGAGGAGCACAGTCACGAGGGCCGCGCCATCACGCTGGAGTTCGAGCAGTTCTTCCTCGTCAACGTCTATACGCCCAACAGCCAGAATGAACTGGCGCGCCTGCCCTACCGCATGCAGTGGGAGGATGATCTGCGCGCTTATCTGTGCGCGCTGGATACGGAAAAACCTGTGGTCTATTGCGGCGACCTGAACGTCGCCCATCGGGAGATCGACCTGAAAAACCCCAAGCAGAACATCCATTCGGCGGGCTTTTCCTATGAGGAACGCCAGAAAATGACCGACCTTTTAATGAGCGGCTTTGTGGATACCTTCCGCGCGCTGTATCCGGACGCCGCGGGCCGCTACACCTGGTGGAGCTATTTCCGCCGCGCGCGGGAGACCAACGCGGGCTGGCGCATCGACTATTTCATCGTCAGCGAACGTTTGCGCGAAAAAATTGGCGACGCGCTCATTTACAGCGACGTGTACGGGTCCGACCACTGCCCGGTGGGGCTGGTCTTGGATGTGTGACGCACGCATATACTGTACGGCGGGGCGCGCCCCGCACCACGGACGCTGTGCGCCCGGAATAAGGGGGACTTATTTTGCTGGATTATCTTTTCGCGGCGCTGCTGGGCGTCATCGAGGGCATCACCGAATGGCTGCCCATTTCCAGCACCGGCCATCTGATCCTGGCCGATGAATTCATCCATATGTCCACATCGGATGCTTTTAAGGAAATGTTCGATGTAGTCATTCAGTTCGGCGCCATCCTTGCGGTGGTAGTGATTTTCTGGAGCAAACTGTGGCCGTTCCGCATCAACCGGGACGCCTGCGGTTCCGGTGTGTCCGGCCTGGTGGACCGCTACTGCCGCAAGGACGTGTGGGACATGTGGTTCCACGTGCTGGTGGCCATTGTGCCCAGCGCCGTCATCGGCCTGCCTCTGGACGATTGGATGACCGAGCACCTGCACAATCCGCCCGTCGTTTCCGCCATGCTCATCCTGTACGGCGTGTTCTTCCTGCTTATGGAAAGCACCGTGGGCAAGCGCCGCCCCCAGGTGCGGCGCATTGGACAGATCAATTACCGCATGGCTCTGTTCATCGGTCTGTTCCAGTTCCTGGCGCTGGTGCCGGGAACCAGCCGTTCCGGCGCAACGATCCTGGGCGCGATGCTCATCGGCTGTTCACGCACGGTGGCGGCCGAGTTCACGTTCTTCCTGGCCGTCCCCACCATGGCGGGAGCCAGTCTCGTCAAGGTCGTCAAGTTCCTGGCCGACGGCGGCGGCTTTTCCGGCTCTGAAGTGGGAATTCTTCTCACGGGCTGCGCCGTGGCGTTCGCCGTTTCCATGCTGTGCATCCGGTTCCTGATGAACTATGTGAAAAAGCATGATTTCAAGGTGTTCGGCTGGTACCGCATTGGTCTGGGCGCGCTGGTTTTGGCGTATTTCTATCTGCTGAAGCCCGCGCTGTAAGCCTCCGGTAAGCGCAAAAATAAAAGAACGCCCCGTTCCGGCTGAACGGGGCGCTTTTTTGTTACCGTTTTTCTGCAGGCGCAGCCTGCGGGTCCGCCAGAGCGCACTCCAGCGCCGCGATGCGCTGCTGCAGCGCCTTGATGTCCGCGTGCACCACGTCCGGATAGTCCCGCTGGTTCAGCTCCTCGCTGGAACGTGCCACCTTGCTGCCGTTCACACGCACCACGCAAGCCGGAATGCCGATGGCCGTGGCATTGGCGGGAATACAGGACAGCACCACACTGTTGGCTCCGATACGGCTGTTCGCACCGATGGTGATGGGCCCCAGCACCTTGCAGCCTGTGCCGATGAGCACGTTGTCTCCGATGGTGGGGTGGCGCTTTCCCTCATCTTTTCCGGTGCCCCCCAGCGTAACACCGTGGTATAGAGTGACGTTGTTACCGATCTCCGCCGTTTCGCCGATGACGACGCCCGCGCCATGGTCGATGAACAGGCCGTCTCCGATGGTGGCCCCGGGATGGATCTCGATGCCGGTGAAGCCCCGCCCCCACTGGCTGACCATACGGGCACAGAACAACCGTCCGTGCTTGTAAAACCAGTGCGACACCCGGTAGAACACCAGCGCGTGAAAGCCCGGATACAGCAGCATTACTTCGGCCAGGCTGCGTGCAGCCGGATCTTTTTTCAGCATGGACTTCGCGTCCGCCAAAAGGCCCATTCAAACCCCTCCTCCCGCGCGGCGGGCGATTTTCCCGCGGCACGTTTCTTCTTTTATTCCAAAACTCCGGCCCGGACGGGCCGCCGATGGGTTATAGTATACCATTCTTGTAGTATATGCGCAAGAAAAAAGCGCCGTTCCGGCGGAACGGCGCTTT
>OGXI01000052.1_pt1 | contig 85172 bp, 66 predicted proteins | sample 1576221 | NCBI WGS metagenome assembly OGXI01 (sample SAMEA3541523, study PRJEB24748) | human gut metagenome | biome: human gut; feature: human-associated habitat; material: faeces | place: China | collected 2012
CGGAGCCTGCTGTCGTCGATTCGCGACGGTCGGATCCGGTGGACGGCTCCCGACGGCACGTGGACGATCGCCCAGATTTCGCACGCGCCGCTTTACACCGGATTCCAGGCCGGCACCGACCGGGGCGGAACGACGCCGCGCTACCCGAGTCTGCTGATGCCCGAAGTGACCAAACGGTTCATCGAACTGACGCACCGGCGCTACGCGCAGGCTTTTACAGAGAAACTCGGAACCCTTTTCACCTCCACGTTTACCGACGAACCGTCGTCGATGGCTCTGCCGTTCCCGAACCTCGGATACGGCGTCTACCCGTGGAAAGAAAACGTATCGACCGAATTCATGACCCGTTACAGCGCCGATCTGAAAGACGTGCTGCTGCCGATGATGCTGGATCGGGGGCCGGAAGGGGAGAAACTCCGCTACCGGTATTTCCGGATCATCGCGGATTTCATGAGCCGGAACTATTTTCGTCAGATACGGGAATATTGTTCCACGCAAAAGCTCAAATCGGGCGGACATCTGCTCGTCGAAGAGACGATGATGGCGCAGGTTCCGCTGTACGGCAGCATCATGGCCTGCTACCGCGAGATGGACGTACCGGGCATCGACGTGCTGACCGGTATGCCGAGCTTTACGCGCCGCTACCTGTACTCTTCGCGATTGGCGTCGTCGGCCGCCGAACTGCAAGGCAATTCGATGGTCATGTGCGAATCGTGCCCGATCTCGGACTATAATTTCTATGACGGCAAAGAGGCTCCCACGATCGAAATCAAAGGATCGCTGAACCGCCAGATCGTCGGCGGAGTGACCGACTTCAACAACTACCTGCAACTTCAGCACGAAGATTCGAACGGTCGCAAAGCGTTCAACGACTACATCGCCCGCGTCGAAATGATGCTGGCGGGAGGCGTGCGGGCTTCGCGCATCGCCGTCTACTACCCGGTCGAAACGCTGTGGTCGAAATACCGTCCGCTGCCGTCCTGCTTGCAAAGCTGGGACAACGTCGCCGGAGGAGCCCCCGAAGCGCAGCGGCTGTCGCAGTTGTTCGACCGCGTCAGCGACTGCCTGTACGACAACGGCTGGGAATTTTCGTACGTCGACGCGGCCGGGATCGAACAATCCAAGGTGGAGAACAAAAGTCTCGCGCACGGCGAACTGCGCTGGGATGTGCTGATCCTGCCGGGCGTCGAGACGATTACGCCGCAGATGTTGACCCGCATCACGGAGTTCGCCCGGGCCGGAGGTTGCGTGATCCTGCTCGAAGCGCTGCCGAAAAATACGCCGGACGCGTTCCCGTCCGAAGCGGTCGAAAGCGCCGTCGCCCAGATGGTCGGGGACAAGACCCTCACCCCTGCGGTCTACTACGAACCGACGTTCAACGCGCGGCTGCTGAACTACCTGCTCGAAGGGGTGCTCGACCGCGATATCGTATTGGACTCCTACGCCGGGGTGTTGCACAGCCACAAACGGATCGGCGGACGGAACGTCTATTTCATCGTCAACGATACGAACGCCCCGAAAACGGTCAAAGCAAACTTTCCCGGCGCCAAATCGCTCGAAGGATGGAATCCTCAGACAGGCGAAGTCAAACCGCTGGAAAACGGCGCGCCGCTACCCTTCGGCCCGTACGACGGCATGATCATACGACAAACCAAATAACTTAAAACCAACAGACAACTATGAAATTCAAACTGTTTCTCGCAGGAATCCTGCTGTCGGTATTGCCGGCGCTGAACTCTTGCAACGGATCCGGCGGAGCGAAACGCGCCGGAGGCGACACGGAAGTGACCGAACTGCGCTGCCGCGACCTGGACGATCCGGAAGGCGTCGATCGGGCCGTATTCAGTTGGCAGATCGAATCGGAAGCCGACAGCGTCGTGCAAACGGCCTGGGAGATCGAAATCGCTTCCGACGAAAAGGCTTTGAAGAATGGAAAAGCCGACGTATGGTCGTCCGGCAAACAACTTTCCGACCAGCAACTGAACGTCCGTCCGCAAGGCGCCGACCTGAAACCGGGCGAGCGTTACTGGTGGCGCGTCCGCATCTGGGACGGCGCCGACCGACCGACTTCGTGGAGTGATCCCGCATCGTTCTCGCTGGGTCCCGCAGCCGACCAATGGCAAGCGAAATGGATCACCGCCCAATGGGAGGAAGGCAGTCCGCTGCCCTATTTCCGCACCGTTTTCAACGCGGATCAACCGGGTACGAAACCGGTGCGCGCCGTGATCTACCTCTCCGGTCTCGGGTGCAGCGACCTGTTTTTCAACGGCCGCCGCGTAGATTCGACCCGGATACTCGACCCGGCTCAGAGCAATTACGAACTGTATGCGCTGTACAGCACGTTCGACGTGACCGACCGGCTGAAAAAAGGGGACAACTGCATCGGCGTGATGCTCGGCGACGGCTGGTACAACCAGGGCAAGGTATGGGGCCCCGGGTTCAGCTACGGCAAACCGATCCTGCTGGCGCAAATGGAAATTACCTATAAGGACGGTTCGAAAAAGATCATCGGCACGGACGAAACCTGGAAATGGGCGCCCGGGCCGGTACTCAGCTCGAACCTCTACGCTGGCGAGGTATACGACGCGAACAAGGAGATCGCCGGCTGGGCCGATGCGAAAACTCCGTGCGCGGACTGGCAGTCCGCACTGCCGGCCGGAGGCGTTATTCCGAAAGAACTGAAACCGCAACTGATAGAACCGATCCGAATGAAACAGGAGATCGCTCCGGTAGCGTTGTGGCAGGATCCGCAGGGCAACTGGATCTACGATTTCGGCGTCAACGTGGCAGCCATCCCGCTGCTGACCGTCGAACAGCCGGCCGGCACCCGGATCAAAATGCGGATGGGCGAAACGCTGGCCGCCGACAAGTCGATCGAATACAACACGACCGGCGTAGCCGCGACCGGCGTCGTACAGACCGACGAATACGTCTGCACCGGAAAAGGCAAGGAAAAATGGACGCCCCGGTTCACGTACCACGGATTCCGCTACCTCGAACTATCGGGCGCGGCGACCCAACCCGAAAAAGACTGGCTGAAAGCGGTGGTCGTACACACCGACGTCGAACGGATCGGTACGTTCGAATGCGCCGACCCGCAAATCAATCGCCTGCACGAACTGGCCGTCCGGACGATGTTGAGCAACATTCACGGCCTGCCGACCGACTGCCCGCACCGCGAACGCTGCGGCTGGCTCGGCGACGCCCATGCGGTAGCGCCGTTCGAAAGTATGAATTACGGCATGAATAACTTCTGGATGAAATACATGGGCGACGTCAGCTCTTCGTCGTCGGTATTCCTCGAAAACACGCTGCATCAGAAACTGCACAACAGCGAATTTTATTTTGCAGACAAGCAACCGGGCATTCCGTTCATGATCTCCCCGGGACGCCGCCTGTGCGGCGTGGCATCGCCGGACTGGGGCACCGCCGTCGTCCAGATCCCGTGGGATATCTACCTCTATTTCGGCAACAAGGAAGCGCTCGAAATCTACTACGGCGAAATGAAACAATGGGTCGATCACATCGCGGCGCTGACCGAGAACGACATCGTTCCCTACGGTCTGGGCGACTGGTGTCCGCCGAACGGAAACGCGGCGATCGACTGCCCGATCCCGGTCAGCTCGACAGCGTTCCACTATCACGACGCGGACCTCGTTTCGCAAGCGGCGGCCGTACTCGGCAAAACGGAAGACGCGGCGCATTATGCCGCCCTGCGCGACCGGATCGGCAAGGCTTTCGTCGATAAATTCTACGACAAAACGAACAAAACGTTCGGCAGCCAGACCGCAAACGCGATGGCGCTGGCTTACGGCATGGTGCCGGCCGGCGACGAAAAAGCGGTTTCCGACGCCACCGTCCGCAACATGAAGGAGAAGTACGACAACTTCATGCATACCGGTATCTTCGGATTGGGCCACATCGGCCAGGCATTGTCGCGCTACGGCAACAGCCAGGCAGCCTGGGACATGTTCACCAAAACCGGCGAAAACAGTTTCGCCTACATGTGGACCGACGCCGACGCCACGACGCTGTGGGAAACGCTGCCGGTCAATGCGGCCAGCAAGGAACTCTGCCTGAGAGGAAGTTCGCTGAGCCACCCGATGCAGGGCGTCTACGACACGTGGTTCTATGAAGACATCGCCGGCATCCGTCCGGACGCTTCGGGCCCCGGTTTCAAAGTGACCCGTTTCGAACCGACGATGACGGCCTACCTGCCGTGGGCGAAAGCGACGCTGGAAACCCCGTACGGCGAAGTCGAAAGCGACTGGAAACAGGAAGGCGGCAAAATGGACTGGAAGATCGAAATTCCGGCGAACGCCTCCGGACTGGTAGCCCTGCCGGACGGCAAAACCGTTACGGTCAACGGCCAGCCGCTGGACAAGAACCGTTATCCGGCCGCCGGACAAGGCGCGGAAAATCCGCTGTACCGCTTCCCGTCGGGACACTACGCGATTGTTATCGAATAGCACGCGTCCATCAAAAAGCAAGGCGGATACCGATCGGTATCCGCCTTGCTTTTATTATGAAACCGAGGTTTACGATTCGATATACCCGAACCGGCGCAGTTGACGTTCGTCGTTCCGCCAGTTGTCGTTCACTTTGACGTACAATTTCAGAAAAACCTTTTTATCGAGAAACTGTTCAAGCTCCTCGCGGGCCTCGGTGCCCACCTTTTTGAGCTTACCGCCCTGATGGCCGATAACGATTCCCTTCTGGCTTTCCCGTGCCACGTAGATCGTCGCCGCAATCCGATCCATATCCGCGTCCTCTTTGTATTCGTCGATCACGACCTCGGTGCAGTACGGAATCTCTTTCTGGTAATTCAACAAGATTTTCTCGCGGATGATCTCCGATGCGAAAAAACGCAGCGTCTTGTCGGTCAGCGTATCTTTCGGGTAATAGGGCTCGCCCTCGGGCAGGGCCGCCAGGATACGGTCGAACAGCCCGCCGATGTTGAAATTGTTCAGCGCGGACACCGGCACGATCTCGGCGTCGGGCAGCACTTTCCGCCACCGTTCCACCAGGGCGTCGAGCGTCTCCTGCGTAGTCAGGTCGATCTTGTTGATCACCAAGATCGTTTTGGTCCCGCCGCCGGCGATCTTCGAAACGATCCCGTTGTCGTCTTCCGGTTTTTCGAACACGTCGGTCACATACAGCAGCACGTCGGCATCGGAGAGCGCGCTCCGTACGAAACGCATCATCGACTCCTGCAACTTATAATTCGGATTGAGTATCCCCGGCGTATCGGAATAGACGATCTGGAAATCGTCGCCGTTGACGATCCCCATGATCCGGTGGCGGGTCGTCTGCGCCTTCGACGTGATAATCGACAGGCGTTCCCCGACCAGCGCGTTCATCAGGGTCGATTTTCCCATGTTCGGGTTCCCGATGATGTTGACAAATCCTGATTTATGCATAATCGATGTGTTTCGGACAAAGATACGGCTTTATTTCCGGAAACGATAAAAACATCCGGCGCAATGTGCACGCAAAAGGAGGACGGCGATCGATCGTCGTCCTCCCGTTCATCCTGCTTTCCGCCGGACATCTTATTCGCCCTGAGGCTGCACTTCCGGGCGCGGACGATGTCGGGTCTGCATTTTGGCGCGTTGTTCCGTCCATTTTTCATACTGTTCTTCGGTCAGCACCTTTTTGATCGATTCGTCCATTTTGGCCATCCGTTCGGCATGCGGACCGCCCTGCCCCTTACGGCCGTCGGATTTGTCTCCCTGTTTCGGACGGTCGCCTTTCTTCGGACGGTCGGATTTCATCTTCGCAGAGTCGGCCCGCGCCGCACGATCCGCTTTCATCTCTTCGAAATTGGAGAGGAATATCCGGCGGATCTGCTCGGCCTGGTCGGTCGACAGCGAAAGCTGTTCGGTCATGCGCTGCGTCATCCGGTCGGCCCGCTGCTCGGGAGTCATTTGTTCGCGGTGCTGCGGCTGAGCCGTCGCACCGATCGCGGCAAACAGCATCGCGAATGCCGATACAAAAAAATGTTTCGCTTTCATAATTTCAAAATTTAATGTTTACAGGAATCCTGTTCCGCAAAAATAATTCCAACGGCGCAGAGCGATTCCGAGAAACCGGCGAAACGCCGAATCGGCGCGGCGAAACGACCGGACGGAACGGCAAAACGCCCTGCCGGACGCGGAACTAACGCCAGAAAGAACGGTCGAAGGAGGCCTCGACGCGCATTTCGACGCTGTCGGGCAGCGCCGGATAGAAATCCATGCCGAGCACCCGTTCGAGACTGTCGACGCTGATCGCATAACGAAAACAATCCCCGGCCGGACGCTCCGTATTCGGTATCAGGAAAGCGATCGCCCGGAAAGTACCGCCGTCCCGCGCCAGAACCGTTTTAAAAAACCGCTGCGGAATCCCGACGCCGCCCCGGATGCGCCGCAGCGACGGGGTCAGTTCGCCGCCGGTCACGATGTAGAGCGAATCGTAACGCGCCGCCCAGCGCCGCACCCGTTCTTCCAGCCTGCGCCACGTCCCGCGGTTCAGTCCCGGCCGCTGCGGCGAAACGTTCGACAGACGGAACGTAGCCCCGTTCTCCTGCGGGGTATCGTTCCGGTCGGCCGACGGCAGCAGGTGTCCCCGGTCGAAACCGCTGCCCGCATAATCCCGGTCTGCGGCCGAAGGCCACCCGCGGGCGATCACTTCCGGATCGCTCTTGAAAACCCCGCTGCGCTTCACCCCCTTGCCGGATACATCCGTGCGCGTCAGCAGGTAAGCTACCCAGGCAGCCTGACGATAAGCCGTATCGTACAGCATCGTATAGCGTCCCTCCGGACAACGGACGACAAACTCGTCGTTCACGAAAAAAGGACAGGCGAGAATCTCGGGATCGGTTTCCGGCGATCTGCCGGAGCGCGCGCCGCGTTCCGCTTGCCGTCCGCCCGTCCAGGGACGCACCGCGACGACCTGCGAAACGATCGCCAGCACGACGATCACCAACACCAGCAACAACACGATTTTCCAATGGGTCTGCCTCGATATTTTTATGGGGGTTCGTTTTTTCATGGCCGCGTAAACCGCACCAAAGGTAAAAAAATATTATCTTTGACGCATCAGACATCCGATAAATCAGAATCTATGCCATCGTCCAACTTCGTCGACTACGTGAAAATATTCGGCCGCTCCGGTAAAGGCGGCCCCGGCTCCCGCCATTTCCGCCGCGAGAAATTCATCGAATTCGGCGGCCCGGACGGCGGAGACGGAGGCAACGGAGGCAGCATCGTCCTGCGCGGCAACAGTCAGTACTGGACGCTGATCCACCTCAAGTACAAGCGTCACATCTTCGGCGAGGACGGCGAAGCGGGCAGCGGGGCGCGCTGCTCGGGGAAGAACGGGACGGACGTCGTCATCAACGTGCCGCTGGGCACCGTCGCACGCGATGCGGAAACCGGAGAAATCGTCTGCGAAGTCACCGAAGACGGACAGGAGGCCGTCCTGCTGAAAGGAGGCCGCGGAGGACTCGGCAACTGGCACTTCAAAACGGCGACCAACCAGGCTCCGCGGTATGCGCAACCGGGCGAGGATTGCGTCGAAGGATGGTTCATCCTCGAACTGAAAGTGCTTGCCGACGTCGGGCTGGTCGGATTCCCGAATGCCGGGAAATCGACACTGCTGGCAGCCGTTTCGGCGGCGAAGCCCAAAATCGCGAATTACGCTTTCACGACCCTCGAACCGAATCTGGGCATCGTCGAATGCCGCGACCACAAGTCGTTCGTGATGGCCGACATCCCCGGCATCATCGAAGGGGCGCATACCGGCAAAGGGCTCGGAACGCGCTTCCTGCGTCACATCGAACGCAACTCGATCCTGCTGTTCATGATCCCGGCCGACACGAAGGACGTGCGCGAAGAATACCGCATCCTGCTGAACGAACTGGAACAATACAACCCCGAACTGCTCGACAAGCAGCGCCTGCTGGCGATCACCAAAAGCGACCTGCTGGACGAAGAACTGCAAGAAGCCATCGCCGCCGATCTGCCGGACATTCCGTCGATCTTTATCTCGTCGGTCAGCGGGTACCACATCCGACAACTCAAAGACATGCTCTGGGAAGCCCTGCAACGCGACAATCAGTAACCGAAAACATACGCGGGCCGGAAACGGGACGATTCCATCACCGCATTTTTCGGCGATACGACTTTCAACTGGTAATTCCGGTTGAACCAACTCAGAACCCCTTCGATATAACCGCTGCCCGAAGGAAGCGGCCAATCTGCGAAGTCGGCCTTCGCAGAAGTTCTCACGATCAACGTATCCCCCGCGGGATCGACCAGATGCCGATCGGTATCCGACATGGTGTCGCACCAGTTCTCCGAGCACTCCGCATCGACGAACTGCACCCGTTCGAAAGCCACGTAACGGCTTATCCAGGCGGCCGCCAGATCGGAAAAAACGAGGGTATCGGGACGAATATCGGTCACGCCGCCCTGCTTTTTCAGAAATTGAGGCCAAACCGACTGCGGAATGAACCCGTTTTCGTAAGCGGAATCGTCCGACGCCGCGCCCAGCGACACCACGCCTCCGTAGTCGCCCAGCACCAGCCCCTGGCAACGGATCCGTACGCTCTGTCCGACCGGAAATACGGTAAAGAGATCGCGTCCGCCGACCTTGACCTCGATTCCTCCGGTGGCATCCTGCACGACCAGCGTATTGCGGAACGCCCCGTAAGCATCGTTCGCCGTTACGACGACGCGCAGTTCGACGTCATCGGTCACACGAAGCGGATAACCGCGATACAGCGATTTCAGGTAAGCGACCGACACCGGATCGCCCCCGGGACTCTCTCCGTCGTCCCGATCGAAACCGTTTTTGGACACGCAGCCAGCCAACAGCAACAGCAGACAGCAGCTAATCAACCTGTACATCATTCAAATCACGCATTTTAAGTTCATACACCCGGCGTCCGCCCACTTTCCCGGGCAGCAGAATACCGGTCACCGAAACCGGCCCGTGCGGAACCCGTTCGCCGGCAAACGAAGCGTAACCGCTCGTATAGACATAAACAGAATCCGCTCCGCACCGGAATTTCAACAAGGCGCTGCGCGGCGTACCGTCGGCCGATACCGCCGCAGGGACGGCCCAGGTCGTATCCGACGGCGTATCGAGGCACAGCCGGGCGATCCGCACCAAACAGCCGATCCGGTCGTCGTTCAACCCGGCGATCGTCGTCGGCAGCGCTGTCGGCAGGATCGTTTCGCCGGTTCGCAACAGATGACGCCGCACGATCGCCGGACTCTCCATCGGGGCGACGGGTTCCGTCGCCGAACCGCCCCGCAAACCGATCCGCAACAACCCGTCGTCCAGCGCCGCGGTCAGGCCGTCGGCGAACAACGTCAACCGGCAACCGACCGGATAATCGTTGTGCAGATCGTACAGTCCGGCGCAGACCTCGACCGCGCCGGAATTGTCCTCGAGCATCAGCGTCCGGTAGAAATTATCGGCCCGGTCGGATGTGGTCACATACCCCGACAACACGACCCCGGAGCCGGAAAACGCAACCGGGCCCACCGCACACCGTTCGCGGAGCGTGGCGACCGACATATTGGGCAACGGCGCGGTTTCATCCGCAGGATGCGGTTCGCCGAAATCGTCATAACCGCACCCGGCGGCCAACAGCGCCGCAGCGCATCCGATCCATATTTTTATAAATCCATTCATTTTCGACCTCGTCAAATCTAAAAACGAAAATTCACAGTCAGGTAATAGGTGCGCGGATAGGCGTACAGGTACTTCGATCCGAAAGCCGTGATGCTCTGGTTCAACCCCGTCCCGCTTTTGCGCAGCCGCATCTGTTCGTAACCGCTGTAAACGATCTCCTTGCGGTTGGCCAGATTGTTCACCGCCGCGCTTACCGACAGGTAACGACTGCCGAGTCGAAACGATTTCGACACGAACAGATCGATCGTAAAAGCCTCCGGAAAACGCTCCTGCTCCGTCAGCGCTCGCAAGTCTTCCGGCGAAGCGGCATAATCGTACACCCGGCCCATCCGGTTCAGCGGACTGACCGTCGTGTAATGGTCGGCCGCATAATTGACCGACAGCGAAGCCATCCACAGTTTCGCCCCCCGGTAGCTCAATTCAGCCGAAGCGATCCGCTGCGGTGACCCGCCCAGGCGATACCCTTTCAACAACGAACGGGCGCGGTCGGCGATCACACTGCCATCCTTGTCGGACAGGATGCGTACCGACGGATCGTTCCGGTAACTGTTACGGGCCTGCGATGCGGCGACACGCAGAGCGAACCGCCGCGTAAGCAGCACCTCGGCCCCGAACTCGACTCCTGCATACAGTTTCCCGATCCCCGAAAGTTCCATGTCGGAATAGACCGACGCGATATCGTCGTAGTAGCGGCGCACTTCGGATTCGCCGCGCGAAACCGTCGCATACGCGCACAGTTCGAGTCGAACGGTCCGGCCCGCGTACCGGTAGCTCAGCTCGCCGCCGAACCGGTTCGCCGTACGAGGATCGCCAACCGTACGGTTCCGATAATCGATCGACACGAACACATCGCGGGCGGCCGGAGCGACGTCCTCGTACAGCAGGTCGAGGCGCAACGTATGCGCCGGCGTGAACAGGCAATCGATCCCGCCCTTGAGCGTATATTCGGTAAAATGCAGCCGGGAGGAGCGCCCGTAGGAGTCGCTTCCCGGAAACAATTCCTTCTCATAACGCCCGTTGCGGGAATATCCGACCTGGGCTACCCGCAACGCGACATATCCGCCGAAACGCTCGTCGGAGCGGTTCCTCAGATCGGCCGTAAGCCACCCTTCGCCGCAGACGTAATCCAGGTCGTAGTCGTACCCGTACCGCTCCCCGACGGCCACCCGGCGGTCAGGCGCGCGCAGGTTATTCTGCAATTTGTCGCCGAAATAGCGATCGTTGATCAGGTACGGGTCGATGTCGAACAGAAAAGCGGCGCCGAGCAAGTCGTCCAGCCGGTTGTAAGCGGTCGTCCGGTCGATCCGCACGCGCACCCCTCCCCGCAATCGCAGCGTCCGGGAAGGATGGTAATCGAAACAGGAAACGAACTGCCAGTTCCGGAACCGATCTACGGCGCTGCCCAGCACATAGGCGGCCGGCAGCGTATCGCGATTTCCGTTGGCGAGGTACAACTCCTCCCAATCGATCTGCGTAACCCGGACGTCGCGCTGCCGCCATGCCGTGGAGACGGCCCCGGACACCTCCGGATTCTCGTAGGAACCGGGCAGGTAGCGGTAATAGTCGGGCAACGGATTGCGCGCGTCGTACCAGTCGAGCGCCGAACGCGAAGAGGTTCCCCACAGAGCCGAAACGGTCGTAGTAAGGTTCCAGCGGGCGTCCGCTCCGCAACGCCAGGTAATCAGCGCCATCGGCGTCCGTTCGCAGCGGACGCGGGACGGGCGGACGCGTCCCTGCTGGTATCCCCAGGCCGGATTGTAAAGACGATCTCCGGACGCTTCGAATGCTTCGGCGGTCGAGGCGCTGCGCAATCCCCGCTCGGACGGGGCCATCAGGAACACGGCGGAAAGGGAATTTTTCGCGCCGAGCCGGCGCCCGAGCGAAAGACACAGCGACCACTCGTCGGCGTAGACGCCCCGGATATGCCGGTCACGCCCCCAGCGCCGGGTTCCGGCCGCTGCGAAAGCCCAGCCGCCGCCCAAGGTTCCGGTCGCGATTCCCGCACGCAAACCCTGCCGGAAACGGCGGTCGGTAAACATCCAGCCTGCACGGCCGCCGGACGGCTCCTGCAAAACGTCGAGATCGTATTCGCAAATGTTACCGGCATTGCCGACCGTCGAAACGGACGGCGCGATCCCCGGCTGTTCATCCAGCCGGACGGGAGCCTGGCGAACGGCCGTCAGCACATTCCAGAACGGCTCGCCGGTAACCGGATTGTCCAGATCGATCCCGTTCAGCAACCGGCGGCTGCAATTCCACGCATAACCGCGCCTCGCGTAACGGACGAACGAAAAACGATACCGCGACAGCGAAGCGAACGGCCCGTCGTAAGCCGAAAGCGGCACGGACAACCACAAGGAAACGGTATCGCCGTCCGGTTCGTAACGGTCGACGACATCGAAACGCTGCTGTTCGTCGAAAACCACGACGCTGCCCTGCCCGTGCAGCGACACGGAAAAAACAAGCATCCCGAGAATCGGCAACCACCGTTTGTTCATGGCAGACAGTTTTAACCCGCACGGGCGCACGGCCCCTCCGCTTCCGGCAAAACACCTCCGCCACCGCTCTCCCTCCGATCGAGCAAGCACGCAAAAAAAACCGTCCGGGCTATGAAGTTACGCAAACCGAACGATTTATACAACTTTTTAGAACATTATTTTGCTTTACAGCAATATTTCACACGATTCCGCAAGGATACGAAACAAACGTGGGAATGCCTTTTACAGACATTCCCACGCCGTTCGATCGGTTTATTACGCTGTGAGCGCTACTGCAATAATTTTTTGACCGCCTCGGAAATCGCGCGGCCGTCGGCCTGCCCGGCAAGCTGTTTGGTGGCCACTCCCATCACCTTTCCCATATCCGCCGGCGAAGCGGCTCCCACCTGCGCGATAATCGCTTTCAGGACGGTCTCCAGTTCTTCTCCGCTCAATTGTTTCGGCATAAACACTTCCAGCACGGCCGCCTCGGCCAATTCGTTTTCGGCCAGTTCCGGTCGGTTGTTCTGCGTATAAACGGCGGCCGACTCTTTGCGCTGTTTTACCAGCTTCTGAATAATTTTCAGCACGGCGCCGTCGCTGATTTCGTCCGATCCGTCGGCCGTTTTGGTCAGCAGGATCTCCGCCTTCACGGCCCGCAGGCCTGCCAGACGCACTTTCTCCTTGGCGAGCATCGCCGCTTTGATTCCGTCGTTAATCTCTTTTTCCAGACTCATATCGGTATTTTTTAATTTTTATGTTCAACGATTTGTCCGGCTCCGGCCGCACGCCGCTAAATATCGATGTTGGCATACTTGGCATGCCTTTCGATAAATTCCCGGCGCGGCGGCACGTCGTCGCCCATCAGCATCGAGAAGATACGATCCGCTTCGGCGGCGCTCTCGATATTCACCTGACGCAGGATACGCGTTTCGGGCGACATGGTCGTTTCCCACAACTGTTCGGGATTCATTTCCCCCAGACCTTTGTAACGCTGTACATGGGCCCCTTTCGACCCGAATTCCGCCAAAGCCGCCTCGCGCTCCTCTTCCGTCCAGCAATAGCGGCTATTCTTACCCTTTTTGACCTGATAGAGCGGCGGCGTCGCGATATAGACGTGTCCGTTTTTGATCAGGTTGTTCATGTAGCGGAAGAAGAACGTCAGCATCAACGTCGCAATGTGGCTGCCGTCGACGTCGGCATCGGTCATAATAATCACGCGGCCGTAACGCAACTTATCGAGGTTCAGCGCCTTGCTGTCGTCTTCGGTTCCGATCGTCACGCCGAGCGCAGTGAAGATATTGCGGATCTCCTCGTTCTCGAAGATCCGGTGCTCCATCGCCTTCTCGACATTCAGTATCTTACCCCTCAACGGCATGATAGCCTGAAAATTCCGGTCGCGGCCCTGTTTGGCCGAACCGCCTGCGGAATCGCCCTCGACGAAGAAAATCTCGGCCTGATCGCGATCGCGCGACGCGCAGTCGGCCAGCTTACCGGGCAGCCCCGATCCGGACAACACCGTTTTGCGCTGTACGAGTTCGCGCGCCTTGCGGGCCGCATGCCGGGCCGTGGCGGCCAGGATCACCTTCGACACGATGGCGCGGGCGTCTTTCGGGTTCTCTTCCAGATAGTGCGTCAACGCGCCGGAAATCGCCTGATCGACGACGCCGGCGACTTCGCCGTTGCCGAGTTTGGTCTTGGTCTGTCCTTCGAACTGCGGCTCCTGCACCTTGACCGAGACGATCGCGGTAAGCCCTTCGCGGAAGTCGTCGCCGTTGATCTCGAATTTCAGCTTGGCCAGCATACCCGAATCTTCGGCGTATTTCTTCAGCGTCCGGGTCAGCGCCCGGCGGAAACCGGTCAGGTGCGTACCGCCCTCGATCGTATTGATATTGTTGACGTACGAATGCACGTTCTCGGAGAAACTCGTATTGTACTGCATCGCCACCTCGACCGGAACGCCGTCTTTTTCGGTATCGATATAGATCGTGTTTTCGATCAGCGATTCGCGGCTGGCGTCGAGGAACTTGACGAATTCTTTCAACCCTTCGGTCGAGTAATATTCGTCGTGAACGGACTCCCCGTTTTCGTTCTTCGTGCGCAGGTCGGTGATATTGAGCTTAATTCCCTTGTTCAGGTAAGCCAATTCGCGCAGGCGCGAGGCCAGCGTCTCATAATCGTATTCGGTGACCGTAAAGATCGAACTGTCGGGTTTGAAGGTAATGATCGTTCCGTGATCGTCCTCGGTCGTCTCGCCGATGATTTCCATGGTTCCCTGCGGAACGCCCTTGCTGAAGTTTTCCCGGAAGATTTTTCCTCCGCGGTGCACTTCGGCGACCAGCAGCGTGGAGAGCGCATTCACGCAGGACACGCCGACGCCGTGCAGACCGCCCGACACCTTATAACTGTCCTTGTTGAACTTACCGCCGGCATGCAGCACCGTAAGCACCACTTCGAGGGCGGGACGCCCTTCCTTCTCGTGCATATCGGTCGGAATACCGCGCCCGTCGTCCTTAACGGTGATCGAGTTGTCCTCGTTGACGAAAACGTCGATGCGGGAACAGTACCCGGCCAACGCCTCGTCGATCGAGTTGTCGACCACTTCGTACACCAAATGGTGCAACCCCCGGACTCCGACGTCCCCGATATACATCGCGGGGCGCTTGCGCACCGCCTCGAGGCCCTCGAGCACCTGAATGCTGGAAGCGGAGTACGCCTCCCCGGTTTGTTGGATCTGATCTTTTTCCTCTACGCTCATATATTTTTCCTTTCTATTAATTTACTCTGCCAAAAAGTTGCCGGCCAGAACCGTTCCGGCCGAACGGATCCCGCCCCGGCGCACGGCATTCCGGCCCACCGAAACGCCCGGAACGATTCGAACAAAGATAGTCATTTTTCCGCTAAATTCCAAGGATCGAATGGAGATCAATCTCGGCCACTTTTCCCTGATGAAAACGCAGCGTACGGGACGGATACTGCTGGATATTGCTGATGTTATGCGTCGACATCAGCACGGCGCACCCGCGTGCGACGATCGACGCGAACAACTGCATGATCCCGTCTGCGGCGGCGGGATCGAGGTTGCCGGTAGGCTCGTCGGCGAGAATCACCTGCGGGTTGTTCAGCAGGGCCCGGGCGATCGCCAACCGCTGCTGTTCGCCGCCCGACAACTGGAACGGCATCTTATACTCCTTGTTTTGCAGGCTTACCATGTCGAGCACTTCGGCGATCTTGCTGCGGATCTGCAATTCGTTTTTCCACCCGGTCGCCTTCAGCACAAAATGCAGGTTCTGAAAAACGTTCCGGTCGGTCAGCAATTGGTAATCCTGAAACACGATTCCGATCCGGCGCCGAAGGTACGGCACGTCTTTGCGGCGCATCCGCCGCAGGTCGAACCCGACGACCATCCCGCCTCCTTCGCGCAGCGGCAGTTCGGCGTAAAGCGTCTTGAGCAACGAACTCTTGCCCGACCCGACCCGGCCGATCAGATAGACCAGTTCGCCGGGAAACACCGTCAGATTGACATCCGACAGCACCATATCGCTGGTTCTGCCGTTACCCCGGAAACTGGCCTCCCGCAGGGCATCGTCGAAATGGAAAATCGCCACATCCCGTAGTTCTATCACCGCATTCGGATTCATCGCTTTCAAATTTGATCCGGCCCGCCGACACACATTTCCCGTGCGGGCACATTTAACAAAACAAAGATACCGATTGTTTGGACAGCATCTCCCGTTTGTTGATGAAGTGTTGATATTTTTCACGTCCCCGAAACGTCCCCGGATATCTCCGGACGAATTTATATTGCCCGTAAAAATAATTCTTCCGAAAAAACGTATATCTTTGTACCGGGATCTTACGGTAGTGCGATCCCGATCAGGGGCTGACCGGTTTTGACAGCAGGCAGAGTCTGATTGTAAGCACGCCGAGCGTTGTGTGGACTCTCGTAAAACTGAATGCTCAAACTACAAATGGCGATAATAGCTATGCACTCGCTGCTTAATTTTACAGAGTAAAATGGCTTAATCCGGCAGTCCAAGGAGGCTGTCGGACGAGTACCCCGCCGAAGCTTCGTTCCGTAGCGGAAGGCACCGGGGTATCATTCAAACGGAAATAGCGGATCGGATGCCTATAACGATTCGCGAAAATCAATAGGCTGGGGCCGTAACTGGGTCGCCTTCGACCAGGTTGCGGCAGAAGGATCAACCGAAGGATAAGCGTGTAGAAAGCTTTTGGGTTCCTTGTTTGGACGAGGGTTCGACTCCCTCCAGCTCCACAATCAAGACTGATTTTCAGTCAATTACACGATTTACACCCGTAATTACACCCAAATAAGTGTGATACGGGTGTTTTCTTTGGCCTTTATCCAGTCGTCAAGACTAACAAAAGACAACTGGTAGAAACAAAAACAGCCCCGAAAGGCTGTTTAAGTAGTCTTATAAAAAACTATCAAAGGAGTACGGCGGCGGTGCAATCCGTTCTCATGGCTTAGGCAATTATTGAGTGATACCTATCGAGACGCTGGCGAGCCTCTACGACCGCCTGATCCGCACCCGCAACTACATCGGTCATGTCTGGGCGATATTCGACGGGGACTTTAGATAACAGAGAAAATAGGGATTGTTTCGTTTCTTCGATGGATTTAATGTTATTCTCCATCGAGGCCGAAATGTTGGCGGCAATATTCAATAGGCTGGCCTTGCTTACCCTTAACCTAACCGAGACGTTCCTCCGCCCGTTGGCCAGTTGGCTGTGGTGCAAGTCGCCTGTTCTGCTAAAGCCTCATTCTTGACCTTCATTTTTCAATCTACGTTATACGTTTCAGTTGTACGATAGTTGTTCTCTCGGTCGCCACGATAGGCTGAACCTGCCGCCATCTTGATTTTTAATTCCAAATCTGCACGGAGATTTTGGTATCGTTTTCTTTCAAGCAAGGAACGTTCTGCTGTTTCAGGATCAGAAGCTTTGCCCGAAAGTAGTTTGCGCTCCAGTTTCTCAATACGGTAGGCGTGGTAACGATTGCGCCAGTGTAACGCAGATGTGATAATTGCCAGTTCTTCGGTGTTAAATGTGATTGTTGTCATAATTATTTAGGGTTTATTAGTAAATAGTTATCAGATTTTCGATTTTGAACGAGCGCCAGCCGTCCGCCTCAACGTCATAATATTTCACTGTGCGCCCGTCGTCGGGTTTACCTGTACCCTTGACCAGAGAGGAAACGCCCCGTAACGTGCCTTTTGCTTTGCGTAGTGTCCCGTCTATCTTTTCATAGGAGAATTGTACTACACTGGATCGCATTCGCTGTATAAGGCGGAAAATAACCCAAGAACGGGAAAGGCATACGGCAAATGATTTTCCCGTGGTGCGGAACAGTTCCCAAGCCCGCCGCATAATGTTTTGTAAATCGTTTCTTTTCATCGTTATATTTGTTAGGTGTGATTGTTAGAATTTGCGGGTAATGTTTTTCGGTTCTCCCCAGCCGTTGAGACGATAAACCTCTCTTAATGCGTCCTCGTAGCTGTAAACGTCCTTTACAAAGGTTCCGGATGATCCGGTTTCGGTTACTTGGCCCCACATCCATATTCCCCAAAGCCTGCGATGCCGTCCGAAAAAATATTTGCCTACTTGTGGTTTCATGATATTCAAGGTTTATTTTTATTTCCACACAACAAAGATAAAGGTATATTTTGAATACACCAAACATTTTAAGCATTATTTTCAAATTATTTTTTGATTAATTGCGATTTTAATGTAAGTTTACATTGAAAACATCATTATCTTTGCATCAAACTATAATTTGAATGATATGTTGAGGATTCAAGAATTATGTAAAGAGAGGGGTATGACAATGCAGGTACTCGCAGAAAATAAGTTAGGCATCACTTATCAGGCTCTTTATGCCTCTGTTAGCGGTAATCCAACCCTTGAGAGGTTACAGCAAATAGCCAGTGCTTTAGAGGTGGACATTACCGAGTTATTTGATACCCATGCAAATAACGATACCGTTTCTTGCCCCTATTGCGGTGGTAAGATCAAAGTAGGAAAGGAGTAAGGTTATGGAAGTGCAGGTTATCCAAAATAAGATATACGAGATTCGGGGGCATCGGGTGATGCTCGACTTCGATCTGGCGGAACTCTACCAGGTGGAGACTCGTGCGCTCAAACAGGCCGTAAGGCGCAATATCGAGAGGTTCGAGGGCGATGATTTTATGTTTGAGTTATCGGAGGCTGAATACGACCGGCTAAAAGAAAGTCTAAGATCACAAATTGTGATGTTAGAAACTGACGGGCGGGGCAAGTTCCCGAAATACCCGCCTTTTGCATTTACCGAGATCGGAGTATCGATGCTCTCAAGCGTTCTTCGTAGTCAGACCGCCATACAGGCAAATAGGGCCATTATGCGAGCCTTTGTAGCGACACGGAACTACATTGCCACGGCAACTACCGTAACGGCTGAACTGGCTGAAATACGGGCTACAATCGAACTATTGAGGCGGGACGGTGAAGATACATTAGAGGCATTAAATGACTTGTCAGAGGACACACGCAAACACCTCGACAATCTCTATCAAGCTATCGGGGAACTATCTGTAAAATCGTCTAAACCGGAGAAGCCACGCAAGCCTATCGGGTTTAAGTCCGAGAACAAAGAATAGCGAGGTGAAACCGTCACAAATTGTAACCGTTTGAACCGTCCGGTATTTTCGTACACTCCAAAAGAACAGCCACCCGTTGCGGTGGCTGTTTACTTTATACGTGTTCGCTTATACGGTGCTATGTCATATTCGCACTGGATTTTACATACACGGGATTCCGGGTATGATAATTTCCCTCGTATGTCGGAAATGTCGCAAGAAAAACAAATTATTTTTCGGGTTCCGTGACTTTACGGGATATTGTGTTACTATTTAATTTTGTGCTTCAGCATCAAAATTTCGCATTTTCGCTTGATTCGCTGGAGGTGTATTATCAGTTCGTCCCGTGTCATGTTTATAGTCACATTGTCGCATTTGTCGTCCCGTGCTCCACCTCTGCGTTCTCGTACCTGTCGTGTATTGTTCATATCCCCGATTTTTGCTATCTTTGACTTGTCGAGAATCAAAAAATCGGGGAAGCTGCTTTCGAGAGGCTTTCCCTTTATTTTCCGAGCAATCCCAAGCTATTCCCGATAGCACGTTGCATATCGTCGCATTTTCTCAGTCGTCGTAATAATCTCTCGTATTGTCGTGTCGGTTTGCCTCGATAGGTTTTACGACATTTGCGCAGTTGCTCGTTGATCTCGATCTGTCGGGGAAATATCGCATAATCGAGTAATCGATATTGCTTTGAAAGGGTTTGCCGATCATAGCAACACCCACGGAACGCTGAGCGGTGGAAAAACCAGCCTTCCACTCCGTAAAGAATCCGGCAACGTTTACCGGTTTGAGGGCATAAGAAATACCATATCCGCCCCTTGCCAAGATTCGATGTAACCGAGACCAGTTGCACCCGATAATGACGAGGCTCGTCTCCGAATCTGTAATCGAGTTCGATATACATTTCCCGGGTGTCGATGATCAGGTCGATATTGCCGGCCGGCCTACCTCGACAGCTCCATGACATCGAGGCAGCGATACGCTGAGGTATCCACATTGCATATCGTTTCCACAAATACGAAAGTTCTATGCGATTGCACTCCTCAAAAAGTGTAGGCCACGTTCTTCGCTTTGCCATAACCTAAATTATTAGGGATAGACGGATGTATAGTCCGCCTAATAAATACCCCGTTAACCTTTCGGATTATTGAACAAACCACCATCGTACGCCTGTTGTATGGCAAATGGATTGAGTTGCACAACCCTTTTGGCTCCCAGTACTCCAATGGTAGCATCCATCTCCAAATCTATGTCTATGATCGAGCGGTAATTGTTCTTGTTGACCGCATACATCCCGTATTTCTGGGCCAGCGCATCGAGCTCGTGGATAGCTGCAATGGCTTTCTGAGCCGCATTATACACCTCGATCTGCGATGGATGCGAGATACCCACGTTTCCGGCTTCTGCGAAAGCCTTATCAATCACTTCGGGGTCGCCCCCTATACCGCTGTCAGCCCCCACCCTATAGGCTTCTATGGGGATATACTTGAAATCCTCGATTGTCTTGCAAGCCTTCCGGGTCAGTTCGTCGAACTGGGATAGCAGGGCGTCATATAACGCCTCCTTCTGCCGGCGTTCCGCCGGGAATAATACAGTGGACAGCGAGGCATTGAATTTGTCGAGCATCCGGGAGCGAATAGCGTAGCCGCCTTGCAATAATTCCCGGATAAATGTCGTTGTCAGTTCCTCCCCGTATTCACCGACCCTGTCGGCGGTTACGAGTTCACGCAATTTGGCTATTGCCTGACCGAATAAATAGCGTGTGTGTTCCTGAGGTATTTGTCCAATGCAAATTGTTTTCATCGCTTACATAGGTAAATTTGTGATAGGATCTACTGCCAGCAAACCGTCGGAATTGCCGGTGTTATCTCTGCCTTCGATGATACGACGGGTGCCCTTGTTGATAAATGTCGCAATTTCGGCGCCTTCATTTGCGTTGTCATTCGAATCGCCCTCGCCGTCTTGGTTGACAGCCATTTCGTAAGCGACATCAGCACCGTATTTTTCTGCTGCTTGCAGCATCTTTCTTAATTTTTCGTTGTTCATGATATTTGATTTTGGGGTTAATTACTCTTTCGTCAGCCTTGCAAACTTTAATAGGGCCTCAGCGATCTCCACCGCTCGGTCTGGCGTGAAAGTGGCAACGGCTTCGGGATCATCTTCTCCGTTTCCATATCCTTCGACGAGGAAATACACTTCTGAGGGGGCGGGCTTGTCGTTAATCGTGGTTTCACTTACCCCGACAGTCAAGGTTGCACCGTCATGTTTGAAAATCTTACATGGCAAAAATGCCGTCTTTTTCTTGTTCTGCTTCATTGTTTTTTTATTTAGTTGGTTAAAACGGTTTAATTTCGGTTGTCTTGGATGGATGTTTGTCATGCACGGAATCTGCCCGCTATGGTTAATTAATGATCGTTCGTAAGCGTTCGCCTGTCATTACGCTTACAAGCCCCAAACTATCTATCAGGGTGTAGATATTCGGGTTGAGATTGCCGAGGTGTTGTAATGCTTGTTCTTCACGGTTGAGAGGCCGGATAGGAGCTTTGGCCGATTCCGTTGCGGGGATGTTGTTCGGTTCTGGTATCGAGGCTTTGAGTTGACGGATCAGGTAATCGGCAATGTCGAGTCCGTTTATCCTATCCTCGTCGGTTGCCACCGTCTCCAGTAGGTTAGAGATCGTTACGGTGCATCCTATCGTCGCCAGTTCCTTTGCCTTATCTGCCCAAAGGGAGTAGGTTTTGCCGTCTGTGTCGGTATCCGGGAACATTATCACGGTGCGCCCCATCAATACTCGGAGTTTATCAATAGAGAGCTGCGAGCGCCCACCGGTCGCCACCCATAGATATTCGGGATAGACCCCGGTGGCAATAAGCGCCGATTTCTCCGATTCGACCAAAGCCACTACTTTATCCGGATAGCGCTTCAACAGGTGTTCCCCGAACAAGCATTGCACAAGGTTGAAATCATCCGGCAATACCTTGTCCCGCTTCAGTTTGGCGTGAACCCAGTCTATCGCACCGTTAGCGTTCTTTACCCGCTTGCCCGTTACAGGGTCGTACTGCATTACCTTTCCCGTTCGGATGCGGTTGCGTTCATCTATCTGCCAATAGATAATAGAGCCGTTTTTAGTGCAGCCCAAATAGTAGTCTGCCATTACTCGCCTGATGGTCGGAGATTCGAGAGTGTAGCGGTCGAAGATCAAGCATAGGAACGCTACAAAATTGCTATTATATCCCAATGACTGAATGATATACTGCTTTGGTATCCGGCCCGGTTCTTTTTCTTCAACCCTTTGGGTAAACTTGGGGTGATTCTGTTTTACCCTTACCGTAACCTTGCCGTTTTTTATAGTGCCCCCAAACTCCGATAATTGCGGATTATCTTCAAAATATTGTTTGGGGGTGTAGTGATAGCCGCAGCCGCTTTCATGGTTACACCGGCCAACGCTTGGATGGATAACCTCGCCCGTGTCCCCGTTGAGATACCATGTGAAAGAATGCTTATCATGGCAGGCCGGGCATTCGTGCCGGGACTTACGACCTGCGTACTTCTCTAAATATGGTTGGTTGTGTTGTCGTATCATAGTGAAAAAATAATTTGTTTTTCCTGCTACATTTGCTACATATCCTACATAGATGATTTTTCATATTACACATAATCAATGATATAGCATTTTCGTTATGTAGATAATGTAGGATATGTAGGTGAAAAAAGATTTTATTTTTTTGCATAAACTACATTACCCGGCGTTTTCCTTTCCGTCAAAAAGCCTATCATCTTGATTCGCTCGGAAAATGTCCTTATAGAACAAGTCTTATAACCATTGTCACAACAAAATGTCTTATAATCACCGTACAGGGCCTTTAGGAAAACAAAATCATCTATTGCCGGACTATACCCCTCTTCTTCGATGAACATAGCCACGCTGTCGGATTCCCGGCGATAGGCATCGACCTGATCCTGCACCATCTCGGACTGAGTAAATTTCCTTTGAGCCAATACCCGGCACAACCCATCGAGCAACCAATTAAATACGCCACTCAGTTCCGAGGCTATGATCTTTTTTGCCAGTTCCGGATCTTGCTCCGATTCCGGGATAGTTTGATTGAACGGAATGATGATGAACCGGCGGAAAAACGCATTAGTTTGCTCTACTTCTTTCGGCAACTCATTGCAGTTGAACATCAGTTTGCCATAGTCCCGCATTACAAAAGGTTTACCGTATATCTGACGAGCCTCGACCGGTTCGCCGCTTACCAACTGCTTGAATATCGACGCCTCCAGTTTCCCGTTGATCTCCGAGGCGTAATTGAGTAGCTTGTTGGATAGTTCCGCCCGTTGGTAGCTGTCGTATTTAGTAAGGTTCTGCAATGAATATGAACAAATATTATCATCTCCCAGGATAGCATTCACGATCTCAAAGAATACCGATTTACCGTTGGCCCCCGATCCATACAGGATAAGCGCCTTTTCAAGTTTCAGATTATTGACAAAGATGTATCCGAGGTATTCGGCCAACACTTTACGGCAATCGGCATCAGGTACACAACGGGTGAGGTACTTATCAAACATCGGGCACTGGGCATCCGGGTTGTACTCGAATGGTAGTTGATATTTGATAAAATCCTCCCTGCGTTGATCTCGGAGTTCTTGCCTATCGTCTGTAATCTCGAAAGTACCGTTAAGCAGGTTTATCAGTACGTTCTGTTTGGTTTCCGGTGTTGGCAGGTTCGAGGCCGAAAGGAACTGCTTATAAAGCTCGTCTTTGAATTGGTGGTATTTCGCCTCCAGTACCGGCACTCCCATTCTCATAGAAGCATCCGCTAAAAAAGGTTTAAAATCTTCTGCGTTCACTACTTGCCAATACTTACCGTTAAAGACATAGATAAACCCGTCTTTGGTGCATAGTCCCCAATTATTACGGATAGCTGTGTCGATTATTTCATCAATGGCGATCACTACATAGAGTTTGCGGGTGATCTTGGTGTCCTCGTCAAGTCCGGCCCGCTCCCGGAAGTCCACCGGCTCGATCTGGGCAAGCAGTTCCCGCAATACCTTTTGATAGGTCTTGCCGGTAAGGGCTTCCTTTTGAACCTCAACGTGCAACCGTTTGGCTTTCTCCAGTTCCGCCCCTATTAGGCCGATATAGTCCGGCATCTCCGTACCGTTTGTCAAAGACTGTATGCTATCCATTGAAAGCCTCCTTTCCAAATAAAGTAGGTTGGTTATCCTGCTCCAGCCAATAGAGTTTGCGACCGTCATCGAGGCGAATATCTTTTATTCGCATTCCCTCCCTGCGTAATGTGCTGATAACCTTGCGAGCATCGTTAAAACCAACCCGATCATTTATTTCTTTTGCAAGGTATTTGCCACCCGATAGAAAGAGTAGCCGGGTTTGCTTTTTCGGATAGTATTCACTATCTTTGAACTTGATTTGAGTGCCGTTCTTGTCGTTTGCGACCGGGGCGGCTTTTTTGTTACCTCTCATTATCGCCGTCCTCCTATTTTACGACCGGCCAATTCAAGGGCCAGATCTGCGTCTACAATAATTTTACGCCCTATCTGGGTAATAGCCCCGTCAATCTTTCCGGATGCCTTGATTCGGTTTGCTGTCGGCATCGAGCAATTAAACAGATGCGCAATACCCCTGATTCCATAGACATATCGCTTTTCTACCTTTTGTTCCTCGCTGAGTGTCTGGGTTACTATTGTAGTACCTAACACCTCTTTTAATTGACCTACCGTTAGCATAGCTATCGGCGTGTCGTTGGTTAATTTTTGCATATTTTTACCAAAGTTTTATAAGGTGGCCACCTTTGGTTTGTTGATGCAAAGTTATTTAGGTGATATTCAATAAAATAAGTAATAAATGAGTACTTTTACTCAAAGAAAAAGCCCTAACATTCAATCTGTTAGGGCAAGCAATGAGTACAAAAATAAGAGATTGAGTACTTTATACCCATCTCCTACGATTTTTAGCACCGCTTATTGTGGTTTTTGATATGTCCCTTTCATTAATCTGGAAGTTATTTATGATAAAATCATACTCGGAATGGTAATATTTTTTTGATATAAGATTAGCAAGCCAAAGAGGATAGAATACTTCAAAGAAGGCCGTAAATTTACGGGGATTTATCTGAATCATAGTGCTTGACCTTCCGGTCGTGAAAGCAGTTTTTAGATGCGAGTTGAAAGCCCCCGCAATTATGTCGTTATTGGCTGTCAGGGTGTCGATAGCGCTGCTTATATCTGCCTGCGATTGCTGATGTGCGGGATCATCGGACTTGTTATCTTGCTGAATCTCCTGTACTTGCTGTATTTCTGTAAACTCAACGCCATGCACTTCGGAGATGTACTTGCGAGCCAACTCCATTGATCCGAGATAATAATCTACATCGGTAATACAACGGCGTGGTTTCAGGAAAATACCACATTCCCGTTGTAACCAAATCAGGCTCCTGTGTTCGGGTTTAAATTCTGTCCGTTCGAGCAACAACGCATCGAGGCGATTGGCAAACGCACTCCAAACGTTAACAAATGTCCCCAAACACCACTCTACACTATTTTTCTCCTTAATTTGCCCTCCTATGACTTCACAAAACCGACGGCTGATGTAATGCAATCTGTCTATTCTCTTTTGATAGTTGGTTGCCATGTCATCACACGCCACAATTTGTTCTTTGGGTGTACCACTCTGCTCACCAGCCACATTAAAAGGAATTTGATCTCTTGAAAGGCTTTCCCACATGGCTTTGTCTCGCTTACAATCTTCAATCAAAACCTGTAAACGATTTATCTGTGCGATAGGGTGATACACATCAGATAACCCCTTGAAAGGCTTCAAGAGAGAAAAAAGATAGCGTTCCCGTTGAGCTTCATTTTGACATTCATCGAGATTGCTCTTGATTTCTTCTATTAGAGAATTGATAACGGTGTCATCGAAAGCCTCGGTTGCATCTCGGATTTCATTGGGTAGTGTTTCGTTGTAGTATCGTTCCAATTGTTCTGGCAATTTTCGGTCCTCCTTTGGCAAAAAGCCTAAATCATACATTTCTCGCATCCAGTCTATACAATTATCGACTACTCCGGACTGCTCGAAAGCCTTAAAAAACACTTCTTCTATCTCTGTTTTCATAGCGAATTAAATTTACTCATTGCATTAGCCTTTATCTCATCGGCAATATCTATGTAAGGCTTCATCGCCTTGTAATCGCTATGCCCCGTCCACTTCATTACCACCTGTGCCGGAATACCCAAAGAGAGAGCATTACAGATGAATGTCCGTCGTCCGGCATGGGTTCCCAGAAGCTCACATTTGGGTGTTACCTCGTCAATCCTCTCATTGCCTTTGTAGTAAGTTTCCCGTATCGGTTCGTCGATCTCTGCCAACCGGCATAGCTCTTTCAGATAGTCGTTCATCTTCTGGTTGGATATAACCGGCAATGCTTTACCGCCCTCGAATACCACGCCCTTGTATTTCTCCAATATTGCCCGGCTATGGTCGTTCAGTTCGATCGTGAGGCTATCCGCCGTCTTTATGGTGGTAATCTCTATCCGATCTCCTTTGATGTCGCTATGTTTGAGATTATAGGCATCCGAATACCTCAACCCAGTGAAGCACGTAAACAGGAACACATCCCGGACACGCTCAAGGTACTGTTTTGATTCCGGTATCTGATATTCTCGGAGCTTGGTTAGTTCATCCCATGTCAAAAAGATCACTTTCTTCTGGGTGGTCCTTAGCTTTGGTTTGAACCCGTCGAAAGCACGGCTATCGGAATAGCCTTTACGGAACGCCCAACGAAGAAACCATTTGAGAAATGATAGGTTTTTCATTACGGTAGAGTTGCGCATTCCTTTAATGTCTCGCAGATAGGAAATGAACTCCATTAGTCCGGGTTCGTCAAAATAATCAAATGATAGAAAACTGTTAAATTCTTCGAAATGGTTCCGAATAGTCTGAAATTTAATATACGTGCTATTCGTCCAGTTGTTGAGGTTGCCCTCCTCCTTTACGAACTCATCAAAAGCGGTGAAGAACCCAGTCCCGGCCAGCGATTTATCTGTATCATTCTCAAATCGAGCCGAAAAAGCCTCTTTTAGTTGTTCCGGTTCTGGAATGATGTCTTGTACCTCGAACTCCTTAAATATAGTCTGTATGGTGGTATAATAATCGTTGAGGTCGGCGTTTATATCGGCGGCGGTTTGTTTGAGCTTATTGCTACACCCATTTCGCACCCGCTGTTTCTCACCATCCCATTTCGCCACATCGATCCGATAGCCTGTCGTAAACTCTATTCTATTCCTGGCATAAGTCACACGCATACGGATCGGCACGTTATTCACGATAGGTATGCCATTTTTCTTGCGCCTCTCGAGAGAGAAAGTTATATTGCGTTTAATGTTCATTGGGTGTAAATTTATGTCACACCCAAAATTACACCCAATTTAGGAGATATGCAATAATACCGAAAGATATTTTATATATATTTGCAGACGCAACAAACTCAACAACAATAGCATTTTAAGATATTGTGATATTTTAATAAACAATAGATGTTAGAGCCTCCAGCTCCACAAACAGGCCAATTGTCGTCTGTTAAACGAAAATATCCCGCTTTACTTTTTCAGCGTAAAGCGGGATGTTTTTTTGAGATTACGCGATTACATCTATTGTGCCTGCCTGCCGTTCACCCTGATTTCAGTATCGGGAAATAGATTCCGGATCCGGTCGATTCCTTCTTCGTCGATCCTCCCAGACAGCTCCAATTCCCCGATCTTTACTTTTGCCAGCTCATCCGGGATATCGATCTCGTCCGTAAATTCCATTTTCAATTTATTAACCCGTGTGAGTTCCAGCAAAACAGACGGAAACTCTTTGACCCGAATAGAAATGCCATCTCCCCTGCCTTTCTGCCGGGCATCGGTTTTCAATTTATTTTTCACCCCGTCATTCCGAACGTTTTTTTTCCGGATCATCCAACCGATCCGCGGCTTAAGAGCAAAATTATCTTTGTTCTGCTCCAAGCCTACAAAACCGGCCCAAAGCTCCAGGGGCGTCTCAACAATCTTATCGCCGTGTTCTTCCTGAAATTTCAAATCGACTTTTACAATCTCGTCAGGCAGACAATCCGTCCCTACCAACCGTTCCAGGTCGTTCCTTTTTCCCTCTTTATCGTACGGGAAGAACTTGACGATCCATCCGTCTATTATCTTGGGCGCTCCGTATTTCTTCTGCGAATGATATTTAAACATATTGCGCCAGAACTCCTGGTCTATTTCGCCTTTCGACGCTTTGACAAACTCTTCCAAAAGGGGCTCCAGTTCGGAAATCCACCATTCCAGCCCGTATTCTTTCAACCCTCTGGCCTTACACAATACTTTCTCCCAATCTTCCGGCGTTCCTTCGAGCGTTATTTCGGGAATTCCGCAAACGATACGCAGCACGATAAACTCGAAATACGGTTTCGCGGCCTCCATCAAGGTCACTTCGGAAGCCACCTTTTCCAAAGGTGTCGTCGTCGAAAAATCACAGGTCAGCAACCCGACCAATTTATCCCCGCCATACTTTCCGATCTGTTCGGTAAATTCGGAAAAAGTTTCCTCCCATGCGAAATCGGGATCATCCGGTCTCTTGTCTGTCTTCACAATCAACGATTGTTTCCCGGTAAAATCGGCAAAATAATGCCTCACGGACTCCGGGTCGGCTTCCACATGCCGTGCAAACCCCTGGCTAACCAACAGCCAGATCATGTCCGGGGACAAAACGAACGGTCTATGATCCGCATAAGCCTGATACATCCCGTAAAAAAAAGAATTGTACTGGAAGGAAACCAGACTATCCGGAATCTCGCCCTTGGCTATGATACTAAACGGATAATTTAAATTTTCCTTTAGCTGATACGGCTCCAATCCGGCTTCGGACAAGATAAGCCTTTTGTAAATATCCTCGCAGGATCGCACGGGAAGCAATTTTTCGGGTTTCGAAAGTTCCTCGACTTCGAAAGTAACTTTATGTTGGGCAAACGCGGAAAGGTTCCCGAACAGACACAGGCAGAACAGTAATTTTTTCATAATACCGGATTTTGTCGTTTTCAATGTCGATTCTTCGGACAAGTCTGTACGTCAACGGACGACCGTAGACAAATATAACATTATTTATTAAAAATACGGCAAACGCGATATCGAAATATTATCGTCCAACGGACAATTCGCCGAAATCGTAAAATGAACGCCGAAACCTCTCGGACTTTCCACAGGAATCAAAAATGGCGCGGTTCTTGGAAATTTCAGGATCGGAACCGTCCGAAGGACAGCCGCCCGCGGTTTGCTCCGCGCCCGTGCCGTCGCATGACCGTCCCGAAAAAAATCACAGAACCTCTAAAATTTACAACCATGAACGACCGCGTCAAGGAAAAGGCCGAAAAGGTAAAACGGAAAATCGATGCCGGCATCGACCGGACGGCCGAAAAGATTTCGGATGTATCCGACAGCGTCCAGCAGCATGCGACGCACGTAAAACATGCCGTAAAAGAAAAAGTAGCCCGAGCGGCGGATTCCGTCAAAGAGAAAGCCCAGCACATCAGCGATTCGATGCGGGAGACGAAATAAAATCGTTCCTGCGTCCGCGCTGAAAATACGGATCGTCATCCGAAACGAATATCCGCACCGACGCGGCCGGTCTGCAAATGCCGCAGCCGGTTCGCAATGCCCCAATTCATGCCGGACAATCGCCGACATGCAGCCTATCACGAACACCGGCCGGCGCTACGAATAGCGCCGGCCGGCATTTTGAAAACGAAACGCCTCAGGCATCCGTTCCGAGTAGCCTTCGCACCGTTTTTCTCAAATCGTCCGGCGAATAAGGCTTCGAAACGACCGTATTGCATCCGGCGGCCAAAGCTTGTTCCTTCTCGCTGTAAAAGACGTGCGCCGTCACGGCGACGATCGGAACGTCGGGCGAGATCGCGCGGATTTTTTCGGTCGCCTCAATCCCGTTCATCACCGGCATCCGGATATCCATCAGGATCAGGTCGGGACGTTCGCGCACGAAGCTGAGCACCGCCTCCTGCCCGTTCGGCACCCACCGAAGCACGTATTCTTTGGACAGCGCGGCTTCGAGCAATTTGAAATTGGTTTCCACATCCTCGGCGACCAGAATCACTTTCCGCCGTCTGTCCGCCGAGCCTTCCGCATCCGTGCATACGGCCGCGGCCGAACAGCAAGGCAAACAAAGCGTAAACGTACTCCCCTCGCCGACCTGCGAACGCACCTCGATCCGTCCGCCGAGTCGCTCGGCGATGCTCCGGCAGATGGAAAGCCCCAGCCCCGTCCCCTGCACAAAATCGTTCAGCTTTTCGAAACGGTCGAAAATAAGCGGGACTTTCTCCTGCGGGATACCCCGTCCGGTATCGGTCACAAATAGTTCCAACCAATCGTTCCGCAACTTCGCTCCGAGGGTGATCCACCCCCGATCCGTATTTTTGATCGCGTTCGAAAGGAAATTGAAAAGCACCTGCGTCAACCGATTGCGGTCGGAAGAAATCCATACCGGCAGCCGCGGGCACTCTATTCTGAAACCGACTCCTTCCTTCATTTTCAGCCGGTGCACTTTCTCCACCTCCTCGAGCAATCCGGTAATTTCCACCTGCTGAAAATGGGTTTCCGCCCGTCCGGATTCGATCCGCGAGAGATCGAGAATATCGTTGATCAACTGCAGCAACAGGTTGCTGTTTTTGCGAATGATATCCAGGTATTCCTCCCTGTGCGCATCGCAGTCGTCGGCGGCGAGCAACTCCGAAAACCCGACGATCGCATTCAGCGGAGTCCGTATTTCGTGGCTCATGGTGGCCAGAAAAACCGATTTCAACCGGTCGGCCTCCACCGCTTTTTTCTTCGCGACGATCAGTTCCTCGGTGTGCCGGACGCGGTCGCCCACGTCGTGGATCAGCGCGAGCACCCTGTTTCCTTCAAACGGGGCGATCCGCGCCTGAAAATAGTGCCGTCCGTCCTTGTCCAGCGGATATTCGATCTCTTTGATCTGACCGTCCTGCAGGCACTCCCGTATATTGCGAACGAACAGATCGCTCACCTCCGGCGAATAGATCGTCCGCCCGTCCGCTCCGATCAGCTCGTTCACCGGATGGAGCAGGATCGTGCCCCGAGACATCAACACGTCGGTAATAACAAAACGGTCGTCCAGGATAAAAATAAATTCCGGCAATGCCTCGACGATTTTCCGGTTCCGCTCTTCGAGGCTCCGGATGCGGGCCTCTTTTTCGCAGCGGGAAGTGATGTTCGACGTATAGGCGATCAATTTGCGGGGACGACCCTGTTCGTCCGGCTCGCAGGAGAAAAAACAGTCTTCCAGCCAAACCGCCTGCCCCTCTCGGCCGACGCAGCGCACCCGTATCTTGGATACTTTGGTATCGGATGCCAACATGCATTCGAAAGCGTTTCTGTAAGAATCGACGTCGTCGGGATGCGCGAAACGGTAAAAATCGTCGATATCCGCGAATTCGATGCCGGCATCCCGGAGCCCCAGCACCCGGAAATAATCGTCGTCGAAACAGCAGGCTCCCGTCGGGATATCGTATTCCCACAGGGCGATCCGGTGAGCCGCCAGAACGGAAATGACGTTTCGGTATTTGTTTTCGATCGAATGATCGTGCTTTTCAGCAGGAAAAAAGCGGTCGTTTTCGTTCATGTCACACTTTTTGGATAGCAGTCCGATAGTAAAAGTATAAATAATCGCGTTCGAAGATACCTCTGCGGGTATTTTTTCACCGGATTTTTCTGACCGCCATCCGAGCGTTATCGGAAACATCTCAGTAAGAATGCACTGCAAACCGAAAGCGGCCGCGACGCCCGCCAGGACGACGACCGCTTTCCGTAAAATTCAATCTATAAATCCAACTTGACGACCGTAATGCCGGCCCCGCCGAGTTCTTCGTGCTCGTCCCGGGCGCTTTTGACCAGATCGACCGCGCGCAGGTAATTGCGAATCTCCTCTTTGAGGGCCCCGGTACCTTTGCCGTGCAAAATCCGGATTTCGGAAAAGCCCAGCATGATCGCCTCGTCGACAAAATCCTGCGTAGCCTGCAACGCTTCGGAGACCCGCATGCCGCGCACGTCGATCTGCTGGGTAAATTGCAGCCGGCGTTCGGACGTACTGTAATTCGTGACCGGAGCGGGCGCGGGACGTTCGTTGCGCACCGCCTTTTTATATTCGGCATTCGAAATGGGTTCCAGCCGTTCGGTGTCGAGGGTCGTCAGAATCTGCCCGAATCCGACGGTCGCCCGCTTACCGCTCACGCTGACGACCTCGCCTACGGCATCCTGACCTTTGATCCGTACTTTGACGCCCGGCTCTATGCTCCGGGACTTTTCGGGCGGCGGCGCAGGCGTCGCACTCCCGCTTTCCGGCTTGCGATTGCGGCGTTCGGCACGGCGCTGTTCACGCTGCCGAATCTGCTCGATTTTCCGGTCGATCGCCTCGTCTCCGGAGGAATCCCGCTCCAGTTTCTCTTTGAACTCCTCCATTTTGCGCCGCACCGCCAACGTCTTTTCTTTGTCCGCCTGCGATTCGCGGATCACCCGGATCGTATTTTCGATCTGCTTGTTCGCTTCGGCGGTAAGCTGCCGCGCCTCGGCTTTCGCCTCGCGCAACAGCCGGCTGCGCTCCGCCTTCAGCGTTTCCAGCTCGGACTGATATTTTTCGGAAAGTTCGTCCACGCGCTTCTCGGCCTGACGGATCTTATCGCGCTTTTGCTCCCAATAACGGCGGTCGCGGGCAATCTCTCGCAACTGGCGCTCGATGTTGATATGATCGCTGCCGGCTTTTTCCGACGCGTTGCGAATGATCTCTTCCGGAAGCCCGATCTTGCGGGCGATCTCGACGGCGAACGAACTGCCCGGCTTCCCCATTTCGAGCCGGAACAACGGACGGATATTCTGCACGTCGAACGTCATCGCGCCGTTGCGGATGCCGCGCGCATTGCTGGCGTAGTATTTCAGATTCGAATAATGCGTGGTAATCACGCCGAAACAGTGCCGCTGTTCGAACTTCTCAAGCAGCGCCTCGGCGATCGCTCCGCCGATGATCGGCTCGGTGCCCGTCCCGAACTCGTCGATCAGGATCAGCGAACGCTCCCCCGCGCTACGGAGGATATTCTTCATATTCAGCAGGTGCGAACTGTAAGTACTCAAATCGTTTTCGATCGACTGCTCGTCGCCGATGTCGATGAAGATGTCTTTGAAAATCCCCATCTCCGAGTTTTCGGAAACCGACACGAGAAATCCTTTCTGAAGCATGTATTGCAGCAGTCCGACCGTTTTCAGACAGACCGATTTGCCGCCGGCGTTCGGCCCCGAAATTACCAGGATATGCTTGTCGTCGGTCAGGGTCAGGTCGAGCGGAACGATCTCCTTCCCTTCGCGCCGCAACGTCTGCGCGAGCAGCGTATGCCGGGCCCGGATCAGGCGGATCGAACTGCGGTTCTCGACGATCGGCAGCGTACAGTCGTTGGCCAGCGCGAAACGCGCCTTGGCCCGTATGAAATCCATCGTCGTCAGGAAATCGCCCGACTCGCGGATACGGGGCAGGTCGGGACGGATCGCATCGGTAAAACGGGTCAGGATACGCACGACCTCGCGGTGCTCCTCGTATTCGAGCGCCTTCAGTTCGTTGTTAAGCTCCACGACCTCGATCGGTTCGATATAGACCGTTTTTCCGGTCGCCGACTCGTCGTGGATCAGACCTTTGATCTTCTTTTTATTGGCGGCGGCCACCGGAATCACGGCGCGCCCCTCGCGGATCGAGACCGACACGTCGCCGTCCACGATACCCGAAGCCTGCGCCTGTCCCATAATCTGTTGCAAACGGCGCGATACCTGGCTCTCCCGGTCGCGGATCGTCCGGCGCAGCGAGAACAGTTCCGCGGAAGCGTTGTCCCGCACCTTCCCGAACTTGTCGACGATCGAGTCGATGTGGTTGATGATCTCCGGAAAACCGTCGACGCCGCTGCACAGAGCCCTCAACCGCGGATACTGCTCGTCGGTACGGGCGCCGAAAAAGGCGACCAGCCCGTGAACCATCGCCAACCCTTTGCGCAACGCCGCCAACTCGCCGACCTCCAGGAAAGAGCCCTCGACGGCTCCTTTTTTCAGGAACGCGTCCATATCGACAAAGCTGCCCTCGGGCAGTCCGTTGTCCATCATCAGCACCGTTCGCATCTCGAAAACCTGACCGAGACGCGCGACGACCGACTCGTAGTCGTCGCTGAACGCCGCCGCGAAAAGTTTATCGACTGCGCCCTGCGTCACGCACAGCGCCTTGACCTGACTACGTATACGGTCGAAACCGATCTTACTCTCAAAATTATCGGGGTAAACCAAAATCTTCGGAAAAATTAATACGGTAAACGGACGCGTTTTATTCGTCCCGGTTGCGCCGGCCGAACACCGATACGTTGATATAGCGGCTCGGATGCGCTTTCAGATCTTCCAGCAGGGCCGACAGGTTCGCCGTAGCGTCCACCAACTCTTCATACAACGCCTGATCGTTCAGGAACTTTCCGACCGTACCGTCCCCATGGTTGACTTTTTCGAGCGTCGCGTTCAGCGATTCGAGCGTCATGGTAGCTTGCGCGACCATCGTCGGAATCTTCGACTTGCTCAGCGAATCGCTGAAATTCTCGACGTTGGTAACGATCCGGTCGATTTGTCCGGACTTGCTGCTCAACGTTTTGGACAATTCGTTCAGGTTCTGCACGATCTCGCGGACGTTGTTTTTCTCCCCGGCGATCACTTCGTTGAGATTACCCGAGATCGACGCGATGTTGGAGAATGTCGTATTGAGATTATCCTTGTTGTCGGCCATTAGCGTATTGATATGTCCGAGCGTAATCATCAGTTGGTTGATCACGTCGTTGGCGCGCTGTTTCAGGAACTCGAACTCGCTGCCGGCCACCTCCAGGAAATCCTTATTGATCTCCGAAAAGAGCGTATCGCCCTGCTGCAGGTATTTGGCCGACTTGCCCAGCTCCAGTTCAACGGCCTTGCCGCCCATAAGCCCGTCGCTGAAAATCCGCGCCTTAGTATCGTCCGGAATCTTGAATTTCGACTTGATCGAAAATTCCACGACCACCTTGTCCGACCGCTCCGGATCGAAACTGATATCGCTGATCGAGCCCACCTTATAACCTTTGATCAACACGGCGGCCGACGACTGCAGGCCGTTCACCTGATCGTATACGGCATAGTAATGCACCGACGACGTGAACAGATCCCGTCCCTTGAGGAAATTGATTCCCCAGTACAACGCCGCGATCATCAGTATCCCGAAAAAGCCTATCTTAAATTCCCTGCTCAGTTTCAATTTCATGCCTAAAATTTTATCTGTCCGTTTTCACAATCGTTCGTTCAATCACTGCTGCCTGCGGCGCGCTTCGCCGACCGGAATCGTTTTATCGCCGTCGAATGCGACCAGGAATGCGTCCCGGATACTCTTGCGCACCTGGGTCTGCAAAGATAACGCTTCTCGATAAGACGACGTGCCGCCGACGAAATATTTGTACGTGCCGCCGATCACGATCTCCCGCACCTCGCCGCGATAAGGTCCGAAACGGGATGAATTCTTCGGCAGCTTCTGCGGGGCCGAAGCGACTTGAACCCGGTAGACGATCCCCCCGCCGCTCTCGTCCGCGACGCTCTCCGTTGCGGACGTTTCCGACTCGTTCGGAGCGGAATCCGCCGCGGAATCGTTCCCCGGCTGCGGATCGTCCCCGTCGTCGTCACTCAAAACAATCCGTGTGCCACGTCCCTCGCTACGCACCTTGTACTCGCTGAATGCGTTGAACAAACAACGCGCATACGTCTCGCGCCCTTTGTCCGAACCGACGAACTTCTCCTCCGCGGGATTCGAAATGAATCCGAATTCCGCCAAGATACTCGGCATCGCCGCCGACCACAGCACCAGAAAACCGGCCTGATGCACACCGCGGTTCTGCATCTTGGTCTGACTGGCAAACTGTTTCTGCACCATATCCGCAAATGTACAGCTTTGCGACAGGTAAGCGGACTGGATCAGCGAAAAGATAATGAACGATTCCGGCGAACCGGGCACATATCCCTGGTATTTGGTCGAATAATCGTCCTCGTACGAAATCACGTCGTTCTCCTTCATCGCGACATCGAGGTTTTTACCGGCTTTGTCGACCCCCATCACATAAGTCGACGTACCCGACGGCGCGGAAGATTTGTTGCTGTTGATATGGATCGAAATAAACAGATCCGCCCCGGCCTTGTTCGCAATGTTGCCCCGTTCGTTCAACGGGATCAGCACGTCGGTCTTGCGCGTATACACCACTTTGACATCGGGATATTTCTGGCCGATCATCTTTCCCAAACGGAGCGCAACGTCCAGATTGATATCTTTTTCTTTGTAAATCCGGCCGACGGCTCCCGCGTCCCGTCCGCCGTGTCCCGCATCAATTACGACGGTATTTATACCGATTTCTTTCTTTTGCGCGTTAGCAGTAATAACGACGCCGAAAAGCGAAAGGAAAACGACCGAAACCGTTAAAAACGTGAGGCTTGAAACTTTCATTACGGCAAACGTTAGAGAACTCTTTTTTTTTAACTATTTTTGCGGACGAAATTTGATAACTTTGCAAAGTTAAATTATTTGTTGGGATTTGCGGCTAAAAAAAGCGAAATATATCTTACTCCTGCTATGTCTGATCCCGTTTGGACAGCTTGTTTTCAGCCGCGAGAGGGTTTATCCGGCCTCTTCGGACGAATCCTTTTTGCAGGATACCGCAGGACGCGATTCGCTGACGGAAAACGTTGCGATCGCGCACGCGGCCGCAGACTCCGTCCCCGACCTGGATTCTTCCGCGACGCCGCAATATGCGGCGGCCGACAGTGCGGCCGTCGCCGCGCGGGATACTTCCAAGAAAGACACCGCGCAGCGCAAATCGTTCCTCGACGACGTAATTTCGGGGAAAAACCAGGATTCGCTGGTTTACGATCTTCGTAACAAAACGGTCTACATCTACGAGAAAGGCGACGTCGACTACCAGGATAAAAACCTGAAGGCGGACTTCATGAAAATCAACATGGACGACAAGATCATCTTCGCCTACGGACGCGAAGATACGACCACCAAGACGAACACCCGGCCCGAATTCACCGACGGAGGATCGACCTACCAGATGGACACGATCACCTACAACATCGCCTCCGAAAAGGCCCGTATCAAAGGCGTGACGACGCAGGACGGCGAAGGCTACCTGAAAGGCTCGCGCGTCAAGAAAATGCCCGACAACACGATCAACATCGCCAACGGCAAATACACCACCTGCGACTTGGATCACCCGCACTTCTACCTGGCAATGACCAAGGCCAAGACCATTCCGGGCAAGAAGGTGATCGTCGGCCCGTCGTACCTGGTGATGGAAGACGTGCCGATCTATTTCCTCGGACTGCCGTTCGGCTTCTTTCCGACGGTGAGCGGACGCCACTCCGGTTTCATCATGCCGACCTGGGGCGAGGAGGCCATAAAGGGCTTTTTCCTGCGGGACGCCGGATACTATTTCGCATTCAACGACTACATGGACATGACCGTCCAGGGCGGTTTCTACACGCTGGGATCGTGGCAGGCGAGCCTCGCGTCGCGGTATGTCAAGCGGTACAAATACCGGGGCGGCCTGAATTTCTACTTTTCAAAAGACATCATCGGCGAACGCGACGAGCCCGACTACGTCAACATGAACAACTTCAACCTGCAATGGACGCACCAGCAGGACGCGAAGTTCCGCCCGAACTCGACCTTCTCGGCCAGCGTGAACTTTTCAACCAGCGGTTACAGCAAATACGGGGCGCAGACGATCAACGACTACCTGAACACGCAAACCAACTCCAGCATCTCCTACTCCAAATCGTGGGCCGGTACGCCGTTCTCTTTATCGACCAACATGCAGCACTCGCAGAACTCGCAGGACACGACCGTTTCGCTGAGTTTCCCGAACGTGGTTTTCAGCGTATCGCGCGTCTATCCGTTCCGGCGCAAGGAGGCCGTCGGCAAGCAGCGCTGGTACGAGAAAATTTCGTTCACCTACACGGGAACGCTCGGCAACAACGTAAAAGTCAAAGAAAGGGATCTGTTCACCGACCGGATGTTCAAGCAGATGAAGAACGGCGTCAACCACAACATTCCGATCTCCACGTCGCTGAACCTGCTCAACTACATCAACGTCAGTCCTTCGGCAAACTATCAGGAACGCTGGTACTTCCGCAAGATCGACAAGGAGTGGGACCCGGTTTCCCGGTCGGTCGTCAACGGCGATACGACCACCGGCTTCTACCGGCTGTACGATTACAGTTTCTCGGTCAGCGCCACGACCAAGCTGTACGGAACCTACCAGTTCAAAAAAACGGCTGCCGTGCAGGCGTTCCGCCACACGCTGACCCCGACGATCAGCTTCAACTACCGCCCCGATTTCGGAGCCGCCAAATACGGGTATTACAAATACGTGCAGAGCGATACGCTGGGTAACATGAGGCGCTATTCGCCGTTCGAGGAGGGTCTGTACGGGGTGCCGAGCGCGGGGCGTAGCGCGGGCATATCCTTCGGACTCACCCAAACGCTGGAAATGAAAGTGCGCAGCAACAAAGACACCTCGGGATTCCGGAAGATCAAGCTGATCGACAACTTCAGCATCACGTCGTCCTACAATTTCCTGGCCGACTCGCTGAACCTGGCTCCTTTCTCGATCAACCTGCGCACCAACCTGTTCAAAAACGTCGGACTGAACGTCAACGCGACGCTCGATCCTTATCAGATAGACGCCAACGGACGAAAGGTCAACAAGTTCATGCTGCGGAAAGGGAAACTGGGACGGCTCACGAGCGTCAGCACCTCGTTCGGCTATTCGTTCAATTCGAAAAACCGGGGATCCTCGTCGCCGGCAGCCATCAACGACATCAACAGCGGGACGACCGAAGTGCCTCCGGAATATACCGACATGTTCACGCAGCCCGGCTACAACCAAATCGACCCGTTCACCCGGCGGCAAATGATGTCGGCCACTTACTACGACTTCAGCATCCCGTGGAATTTCGGATTCAATTACAGCTTCAGCTATACGAAGCCCGGGCTTCAGGCCAATATCGTCCAAACCCTCGGCTTCAACGGCAGCGTCAACCTGACGCCCAAATGGGGGGTTACGTTCAACGGCGGTTACGACTTCGGATCGAAAAAAATCACGCCGGGAACCTTCACGCTGACCCGCGACCTGCACTGCTGGCAGATGTCGTTCAACTGGGTTCCGATCGGGTTCCGCAAGAGCTGGAGCTTCACGATCAACGTGAAGGCTTCGATGCTGAAAGACCTCAAGTACGACCGCAACAGCAGCTTCTACGACAACTTCTACGACAATTAAACGGTCGCGGGCCGCGTTAGTTAGTACGATATTTGCAATCTCTATACTGCTTTGAAATGAAAAAAATAATTTTGTATTGTATGGCTATTCCCGTCCTGACGCTGGGAGCCTGCGGCGAAAAAAAGAATCCGCTGCTGGTGACGTCCACCGCGCCCTACGAAGCGCCGCTGTTCCCGCAAATCACAAACGAAGATTACAAACCGGCTTTCGACAAAGCGCTCGAAGAGGCCCGCGCGGACATCGACCGCATCGTGAACAATCCCGACGAACCGACCTTTGCGAATACCGTCGAAGCGCTTGCGTTCAGCGGAGAACGCCTCGACAACGTCAGCAGCGTCTTTTTCAACCTGAACGAAGCGAACACGAACGACACGATGCAGAACCTGGCGCTGGAAATCTCGCCTGTTCTGACCGAATTCAGCAACGACATCACGCTGAATCCGGCGCTTTTCGAACGGGTCAAAGCGGTCTACGCCCGACGCGACTCGCTCGCCCTGACGCCCGAACAGTCTCGCCTGCTCGAAAAGACCTACAAGGATTTCGCGCGCAACGGCGCGGCGCTGTCCGAAACGGATAAAAAGACCTACCGCGAGTTAACCGCCAAACTGTCGCAACTGACCCAGAAATTCAACCAGAACACGCTCGGCGCGACCAACGCCTTTATCCTGCACATCACCGACTCGGCGCAGGTCGCCGAACTGCCCGACTTTGTCCGCGAAGGAGCGGCGGCCGAGGCCAAAGAGCGTAACCTCGAAGGGTGGGTCGTCACGCTGCAATACCCGAGCATGTCGCCGTTTATGATGTACTCGTCGAACCGCGAGCTGAAGGAGAAGCTGTGGAAAGCGTATAACACCCGCGCGTTCGGCGGCGAGTTCGACAACTCGAAGATCGTCGAAGAGATCGCCGACACCCGGCTACAAGTGGCCCGCCTGCTCGGCTACGATACTTACGCCGACTATGTGCTCGAAGAACGGATGGCCGAAAGCGCCCCGACGGTCAACGCTTTCCTGACCGAACTGCTCGACCGGGCGATCGGCGCCGCGCATGCCGACGTAAAGAGCGTCGCCGAATATGCGGCCGCGAACGGTTTTACCGGCGAGTTGATGCCGTGGGATTTTTCCTACTATTCCGAAAAACTGAAAAACGAAAAATACAGCATCAACGAAGAGCTGACCAAGCCCTATTTCAAACTCGAAAACGTGCAGGCCGGCATTTTCGACCTGGCCGGCAGACTCTACGGAATCTCGTTCAAAGAGAACCCCGACATCCCGGTCTACCACCCGGACGTAAAAGCCTACGAAGTGCACGACGCCGACGGGAAATTCCTGGCCGTACTGTACATGGACTTCTTCCCGCGGGCCTCGAAACGCGGCGGGGCCTGGATGACCGAATTCCGCAGCCAGTCGGCGCGCGACGGGCAGGACACCCGCCCGCTGGTCTCGCTGGTTTTCAACTTCACGAAACCGACCGAGAATACCCCGTCGCTGCTGACATTCGACGAAGTCAGCACGATGCTGCACGAATTCGGACACTCGCTGCACGGCATTTTCTCGCAGGGAAACTACCCCGGCATGACCGGCACGTCGGTCTACCGCGATTTCGTCGAACTGCCGTCGCAGATTATGGAGAACTGGGCTACCGAGAAAGAGTTCCTCGACCTCTGGGCCGTACACTACCAGACCGGCGAAAAGATGCCGGCCGAGCTGATCCGGCGGATCATCGACGCCAAGAACTACCTGGCCGCCTACCAGCATATCCGCCAGGTATCGTTCGGTTTGTGCGACATGGCCTGGCACAGCATTACCGCCCCCGTGAACGAGCCGGCCGACGCTTTCGAAGCGAAGGCGGTCGCCAGGGCCCAGGTGATGCCGCGGGTGGACGGACAGTGCATGTCGACCTCGTTCACGCACATCTTCGCCGGAGGCTATGCCGCCGGGTATTACAGCTACAAATGGGCCGAAGTGCTCGAAGCGGACGCGTTCTCGCTGTTCAAGGAAAAAGGCATTTTCGACCGGGAGACGGCCGCGTCGTTCCGCGAAAACATCCTGTCGAAAGGCAACTCGGAGCACCCGATGGAGCTGTACGTCCGTTTCCGCGGACATAAACCCGACACGCAGGCGCTATTCGACAAAATGGGAATCAAATAGTCCGAAACACAAACCGGGAATCGCTATGAAAAACCGACGTTACTGCCTGTTGGGATTGCTTGGAATCGGCCTGTGGGCCTCCGGATGCAACCGTGCGCAACCGCTTCCGTCCGACTATTTCGGAGGCGAATTCGTCTGCTACGACGACACGGCCCGGTTTTTCGACTGCGCGACCGGCCGTACCTACCTGCTCGACCGCAGCGGGGCGTATCCGGAAGTCGTCGCAAACTACGAACAAATGCGGCCGGCCCCCCACGAGCGGGTTCACATGTTCTGCCACGCCGAGATCCGGCAAGAAGCCGACTCGTCGAACGGCCCGGTACGGATGGTCGTCCGTGAACCTTTCGGTTTCGACCGGGCGACCCACTGCGATCCGAACGGCCTGATCGCGGGCATGTACCGTAGCAACGCGGGCGGCGGGGAAGGCAACCGGATGCTGCACCTGAGGGGCGACTACACCTATACGGTCGTCCGTTTCACCGAAACGACCGAACAGCGCGAGGACGGACGCTGGGGACTGAGCTCCGAATCGGAACTGGTACTGAACCCTCAGGAAGCCGGCCGGCCCCAGCGCCGGTTCGAGATCCTGTTCGAACCGGAAACCCTCGTAGCCAACGACGGACTCGGACAGCTTACCTATCAAAAAGTTTATCTGGACTGACCGTCCTTGCGGACAGACAAAAACGAAAGCGGAGGAAAACGACATTTCCTCCGCTTTCGTTTCGATGCCGGAACGCTAAACGTCCAGCGAATATCCGTCGCGGTACTGGTAATGCATCCGTTTAGTGGCTTCCGGATCGTTCATGAATTTCTCGACGATCGGGTTCCACACCACCGGACGCTTCAGTTCGTTGGCGATGTTGCCCAAATTGCAGACCGTGCAGGAACTATGTCCCACTTCCACCGGAACGTTCGGATCGATCCGCGAACGCATCGAATTGATAAAGGTCTGGTAGTGCCCGACTTTCGTCTCGTAAGGCACGCTGCTGTCCTGCTGTTTCTCGGCCTTCGGCATGAATTTCGGGTCGGAAGCGAGGAATTCGCCGCGGCACACCTGGATCCAGCCGTTGTCGCCGTAAATTTTGAGTCCCTGCTTACCGCCGTCGAACTCCTGTTCGGTAACGGTCGTTCCGTTGTCGTATTTATAAGTCAGGTGATCGTAATAGCTGTATCCGGCGGGAATAATCTCGACCGGGCCGTTGCCGTCCTTGCCCATCGCCCACTGCGCGATGTCGAACATGTGCGCGCCCCAATCGGTCATCAGGCCGCCGCCCATGCCCTGATACCAGCGCCATGCGCCCCAGAGCTGTTCGTTCTGCTCGGGATCGATCGTGATGACCGGGTCCAAATCCGAATTGTAATAAATGGTTTCGGGCAGCGGACCGAGCCACTTGTCCCAATTCAGGCCGGCCGGCACTTCCTGTTTCGGCAGCGTGTAGGGAGTCGGCGAACCGCCCACATGCACCTTGATCAGCCCGATCTTGCCGAGTTCCCCCTCGCGGCACAGGTTGGCGGCGTGGATAAATTCGGCGTCGGAACGCTGCTGGCTGCCGATTTGCAGGATGCGGCTGTACTTACGCACCGCTTTGCGAAGCTGCTGTCCTTCATAAATGGTCAGCGTCATCGGTTTTTCGAGGTAAACGTCTTTGCCGGCCTTGCAGGCGGCGATAGCGATGATCGCATGCTGGTGATCCGGCGTGGCGATCACGACCGCGTCGATATCGGGACGCGCCAGCAGCTCTTGATAATCTTCGTACAGGTCGACCTTGCATTTTTCGCCGTGATCGGCGTAGTATTTCTTCACGCGCTTATCGAAGCGGGCGCGTTTCACGTCGTAGACGTCGCAGCCGGCCACTACTTTCACCCCGTCGATGGTAATGAAACCGTTGAGCAGGTGCATCGCCTGCTGACCGAGGCCGATAAAACCGATGTTGATCGTGTCGTTGGCAGCGGTTTTTTCATTTTTTTTGCTTTTCGCAGCAGCCGCCAGCCCGGAGGGCATCAGTAACGCCCCGGCTGCGCCGAGTGCGGAAACTTTCAGAAAATCGCGGCGTGAGAATTTCGATTCAGAACTCATTTTCAGTTGGTTTAATAATTTCGGTTTTTTGTTTTGGAAAATCATGTAGGCAAGTTACTCATTTCGCCCGGAAAAAACAAAATATTTAAAAAAAACGTTTCCGTTTTGCATATCCCGCGTCCGTTCGTTATCTTTACATTCCGACAACTTAATCGAAAAACCTATGAAAACGTTTTTTTACCTACTGTTGGCACTGTGCTGCGCGGCCTGCGCGCCGAAAAAACAACCCGTTTCGCTGATTTTCGACACGGATATGGCTCCCGACTACGACGACGTGGGCGCCATGGCCGTACTGCATGCGCTGGCCGACTCCGGCGAAGTCGATATCCTGGCCACCGTCTCGTCGAATAAACAGGAGACCACCGCGCCGTGCATCGACGTACTGAACACTTATTTCGGGCGGCCCGGGATTCCCGTCGGCGCGCCGAAAGGCGAAGGGGTCAGTATGGATACCTGGCATAAAGGGCTGAAGTGGACCGAAGAACTTCCGTCCCGTTTCCCGCATAAGGTCGAAAGCGCATCGCAGGCCGAAGACGCCGTATCGGTTTACCGGCGGGTGCTGAACGCGCAACCGGACACCAGCGTCGTCGTCGTGACGGTCGGCTTTTTCACGAACCTGAAAGACCTGCTCGAATCGGGGCCGGACGCCGACAGCCCGCTGTCCGGCAAAGAACTGGTCGCGGCCAAAGTGAAACGGCTGGTTTCGATGGCCGGGTATTTTCCGGAAGGCAAGGAGTTCAACGTGATGATGGACGCGCCGGCCAGTCAGTACGTATTCGAGAACTGGCCGACCCCGATCGTTTTGAGCGGATTCGACATCGGCGAAAAGATCATCACCGGCAAACAGACCGCCGCCATGCCGGTCGAAGGGAGTCCGGTGCGCGAAGCCTATAAAATGTGTCTCGAACAGGATAATCCGGAAGGACGGAACAGTTGGGATCAGTCGGCCGTACTGGTCGCCGTACGCGGAGCCGAACCCTATTTCGGTCTCGAAACCGGCACGCTGACGGTCACGCCGGCCGACAGCAACGATCACTGGACGCCCGATCCGGCCGGCCGACACGCGCGGCTGCTGCCGAAAATGCCGACCGAACAGGTTACGGCTACGATCGAAGCGTTGATGATGCATCAGCCCACGGTACGGAAATAACTTTCGCAGGCCGTTCCGGACGTAACTTTTACCGGCGAAAAACGTTTTATGGAAAACAACCAACCGAATGGAAGCCATGAAAAGAATCATACTGATCCTGGGGAGCCTGTTCCTCGGATACGCGGCCTTCGCACACCCGGCGGACCGCTATTTCGACGACGACGATTACGATGACGGCGATCTGTACGAATGGGGCGTGCAAATCAACAATTACGCGGCTCCTTATTCCGACCAGTTCGTGATCTGGGCCGCACGGGAATACAATTTCCCGCGCAACGACCTACGGTACTACCTCCGCAAAGGATACTCGCCGAGCGACCTGCTGGCCGGAATCGAACTGTCGCGCCGATCGGGATATCCGTTGCGCGCCGTGATGGACTATTACCGGCGCGGCAAAGACCGCAACTGGATCAACGTTTCGCTCCATTTCGGAATCGGACGTTCGTCGGCGGACTTCCGCATCATCCTCGGCAGGTTCCGCGAATACAGTCGGTACTGGAACGCATACTACGCGCACCGTCATCCGGGACGGGTTCCGCCTCCCGTTTACCGCCACGGCTGGTCTTACTTCCGGCCCGATGCGCCGCACCGCCGGCCCGCGCCCAAACCTCCGCGCCCGGTCGTACGCCCCCCGCACCCTCCGCGTCCGCAAATGCCGGGCAACCGTCCCGCCGTTCCGCCGGGACATTCAGTTCGGCCGCAGCGGCCTTCGAGCACCGACCGGCCACAGCGCCCCGAATACCGTCCGCGGAACCAAAAATCCATCTCCGGACGCAGCGCGCGCGACGCTTCGCGGAGAAACGACGACCGCCGCAACGACCGAGAGAAGGATCGGACGCAAAAGGTCGATAAAAAGGAAAATAACAAAAGTTATCGCCGCTGACCCTACGCTCCGGCCGCAACATTCCGCGCCGGACGGAAAATCCGCTGGATGTCGTTGCCGGAAGGATTCTGAAACAGCACCAGGTCGAATTCGGGCACGACCGCGATGATATGGTCGAACAGGTCGGCCTGGACGCTTTCGTAGGCGACCCACTCCTTGATGACCGAAAAACAGTACACCTCGACCGGAATCCCGTTCGGAGTGGGCTGTAGATGGCGCACCATGCAGGTCAGCTCGTGGTTGACGACGGCCAATTTTTTCAAGTAGAGGTTCAGGTAAGCTCGGAAAACAGTCAGGTTGGTCAGCCGGAAGAAATCGGCGCCGTTCGGGTTTTCTGCACCGTTACGGTACCGGTCGAATTCGGTCTCGCGCTGAACGATATAGTCGTGCAACAGCTCTATATCCTTATATTTTTCGGTCATTTCGGGCGTACAGAACCGGACGCTGCCCAAATCGATGTTGATCGAACGCATGATCCGCCTGCCGCCGGACTCCTGCATCCAGCGCCAGTTCTGGAACGAATCGCCGGTCAGGATGAAAGGCGGAACGGTCGTAACCGTATTGTCGAAATTCTGTATCTTGACCGTATTCAGCGTCACTTCGAGCACCGTGCCGTCCACGTTGTACTTCGGCATACTGATCCAGTCGCCCGGTCTCAACATTTTGTTGGCGGACAACATGACTCCGGCCACGAACCCCATGATCGTGTCCTTGAATATCAGCATCAGGATCGCCGCCGAAGCGCCCAACCCGGCCAGCAGCTTCAGCGGCGAACGGCCGATCAGCAGGCTGGTCACCACGATCGCCGCCAAAAAGAACAGACCGACCTGCAGGATTTGAAGCAGGCCTTTCAACGGGCGGTCGTGCAGGGTTTCTTTCTGTTCCAAAATGCCGAAAAACACCTTCAGCAGCATGTTGACGAACATGACGACCACGAAAATAACGTACAGCAAACAGATTTTCCGGAGCAGCACGGGCGTTTCGGAATGTTCCGGAAAAGCCAGCGGAATCAGGATATAGATCAATGCGACCGGAACGATGTTCGAGAACTTGCGCAGCACGTCCCGATTGAACAACAGTTCGCCCCAACGCTTCTTCGTCCGGACGATGATCCGCCTGCCGACGGCGAGAATGACGAAACGACAAATGACGTCGGCCGCCAACGCGCAAAGCAGGATCATCGCGATGATGACGAACTGATCGAGCAGATGGGCCGTCTCGGGCTCGATGCCGACCTGCACGAGCAGGTTGTGCGCCCATTTAACCAGAACACTATCTTCCATAAAAACTGAAATTCGACATTTATCCGAAGTTTACGAGCAAATATTTGGCCAATGCCCGAACCGCCCGCGACAAATGCCGGAAACCGGCAAACAAACGCCCGCGCAACATCTGCCCGCCGAGCAAAAGAATACGAAAAAACGTCCGGGGCACATTCGATTTTGAAACGAATTTTCTATATTTGCAGGAACCTGACTTCCTTAACTTAACTTTTTACTTCGCATGCACAAAAAGACAAAATGGGCAATTACTGCCCTGATTCTTGTCGTCGCGATCGGTCTGGGCACTTACCGGCTGATGCGCGAAAAAAAACCGGATGCCGGTATCGGCGCGCCGCCGGCCTCTTCCAGAACCAACATACTGAACGTAAACGCGCAGATCGTCCGCGAACAGGAATTGAGCGACGGCATTTTCACAATCGCCACCCTGCTTCCGGACGAAGAAGTCGACCTGACGTTCGAAACATCCGGCAAAATCGAGCAGATCAATTTTACCGAAGGAACCGTCGTGCGCAAAGGCGATCTGCTGGCCAAAGTGAACGACAAGCCGCTTCAGGCCCAGCTATCGAAATTCGAAGCCCAATTGAAGCTGGCCGAAGACCGCGTGTACCGTCAGAGCGCACTGCTCGAAAAGGACGCCGTCAGCCAGGAAGCCTACGAACAGGCGCGCACCGAACTGGCGACCCTGAACGCCGACATCGCCCTGGTCAAAGCCAATATCGGCCTGACCGAACTGCGCGCGCCGTTCGACGGGATCATCGGGCTGCGCCACGTCAGCGAGGGGGCTTACGCTTCGCCGTCGGTAGTTGTGGCCAAACTGACCAAGACTTCTCCGCTGAAAATCGAATTTTCGGTACCCGAACAATACGCGTCCGAGATCCGTAAGGGAACGCGCGTCACTTTCCGGCTGACCGGGGAACTCAAACCGTTCGAAGCCTCGGTTTACGCCATCGGTTCGAGCCTCGACGCCAACCACCTGCTTCCGGTGAGAGCGCTCTATCCGAACGCCGACCGGAAACTGATGCCCGGCCGCTTCGCCAACGTGTATGCGCAAACGCGCAAGGTACTGAACGCCATTGTCATTCCGACCGAAGCCGTTGTCCCGGAACTGGGCGTAGACAAGGTCTTCCTGTACAGGAACGGAACAGCCCAGCCGGTGCAGATCGAAACCGGACTGCGCACCGACGCTCAGGTCGAAGTGGTCAGCGGATTGCAGACGGGCGACACGCTGATTACCTCCGGAACGTTGCAGTTGCGTACCGGACTGCAAGTGAAACTCGACCGTATCGACTAATTCCGCCGCCGTATGAATATTTCAGAAATCAGTATCCGGCGGCCGGTGCTCGCCACGGTGATGACCGTGATCATCCTGCTGTTCGGCCTCATCGGGTACAATTACCTCGGCGTGCGGGAGTATCCGAGCGTCGACAACCCGATCATTTCAGTCTCATGCTCCTACCCGGGCGCGAACGCCGACGTGATCGAGAACCAGATCACCGAGCCACTCGAACAAAACATCAACGGCATCCCCGGCATCCGCTCGCTGTCGAGCGTCAGCAGCCAGGGATCGAGTCGCATCACGGTCGAATTCGAACTGTCGGTCGACCTCGAAACCGCCGCCAACGACGTGCGCGACAAAGTCTCGCGCGCACAACGCTACCTGCCGCGCGACTGCGATCCGCCGACCGTATCGAAAGCCGATGCGGACGCTTCGCCGATCCTGATGGTCGCCATCCGCAGCGACAAACGCTCGCTGCTGGAACTGAGCGAAATCGCCGACCTGACGGTCAAAGAACAACTTCAAACGATCAGCGACGTCAGCAGCGTTTCGATCTGGGGTGAAAAGCGCTACTCGATGCGGCTGTGGCTCGACCCGGTCAAAATGGCCGGTTTCGGCCTTACGCCGGTCGACGTGAAAAACGCCGTAGACCGCGAGAACGTCGAACTCCCGTCGGGCAGCATCGAGGGAAACACCACGGAACTGACCATTCGCACGCTCGGACTGATGCACTCCGCAGAAGAATTCAACAGTCTCATAATCAAAGAAGAGAACAACCGAATCATCCGATTCCGCGACATCGGACGGGCGGAGCTCGGCCCGCAGGACACCCGCAGCTACATGAAGATGAACGGGGTGCCGATGGTCGGCGTCGTCGTGATCCCGCAGCCCGGAGCCAACCACATCGAAATCGCCGACGCGGTCTACGAACGGATGGAACGGATGAAAAAGGATCTGCCCGAAGACGTGGAAACCAGCTACGGATTCGACAACACGAAATTCATCCGCGCCTCGATCAACGAAGTCGAAAGCACCGTATACGAAGCCTTCTTCCTGGTGATCGTCATCATTTTCCTGTTCCTGCGCGACTGGCGCGTGACGCTGGTGCCGTGCGTAGTAATCCCCGTCTCGCTGATCGGATCGTTCTTCGTGATGTACCTGGCCGGATTCTCGATCAACGTGCTGTCGATGCTGGCCGTGGTGCTGGCCGTCGGACTGGTCGTCGACGACGCGATTGTGATGACCGAAAATATCTACATCCGCATCGAACGCGGCATGAGTCCGAAGGAGGCCGGTATCGAAGGAGCTAAGGAGATCTTTTTCGCCGTCATCTCGACGACCATCACGTTGGTGGCCGTCTTTTTCCCGATCGTATTCATGGAGGGCATGACCGGCCGGCTGTTCCGGGAATTCAGCCTCGTAGTGGCCGGCGCGGTGATCATTTCGGCATTCTCGGCGCTGACTTTCACACCGATGCTGGCGACCAAGCTGTTGAAGCACCGCGACCGGCCGGGGTGGTTCTACCGCAAGACCGAACCGTTCTTCGTCGGCATGAACCGTTTTTACAGCCGCACGCTGGCGGCGTTCCTGCGCCGCAGGGTGCTCGCCTTCCCGATCGTGCTGGCGATGGTCGGCATTATCTACGTCCTGTGGAGCCGGATTCCGTCCGAGATGGCGCCGCTGGAAGACCGTTCGATGATTACGATCAATACGCGCGGACCGGAAGGCGTCACTTACGAATACATACGCGACTATACCGAGGACATCAACCGGCTGGTCGATACGCTGGTTCCCGAATCCCGGGCCGTCACGGCCCGCGTATCGAGCGGCAGCGGAAACGTGCAGATCGCGCTGAAAGACATCACCGAACGCCAACGGTCGCAGATGGATATCGCCGAACAGCTATCCAAAGCGGTCAAAAGCAAGACGATGGCCCGCGCGTTCGTGCAGCAGCAATCGACTTTCGGCGGCCGACGCGGATCGATGCCGATTCAGTACGTGTTACAGGCTACCAACCTCGAAAAATTGCAGGAGGTACTGCCGGAGTTCATGGCCAGGGTCTACGACAACCCGACCTTCCAGATGGCCGACGTCAACCTAAAATTCAGCAAACCCGAAGCCCGCATTTCGATCAACCGCGACAAATCCAACCTGATGGGCGTCAGCACCCGCGACATCGCGCAGACGCTGCAATACGGGCTCAGCGGCCAGCGCATGGGGTATTTCTACATGAACGGGAAACAATACGAAATACTCGGCGAGATCAACCGGCAGCAGCGCAACAAGCCGGTCGACCTGAAATCGATCTATATCCGCAGCGACAAAGGCGAGATGATCCAGTTGGACAACCTGGTGAGCCTGGCCGAAGGCATCGCGCCGCCGCAGCTCTACCGCTACAACCGTTTCGTTTCGGCCACGATCTCCGCAGGCCTGGCCGAAGGCAAAACGATCGGTCAGGGACTCGACGAGATGGACAAAATCGCGAAAGAGGTACTAGACGACACGTTCCGCACCGCGCTGGCCGGCGACTCGAAAGAGTTCCGCGAAAGTTCGTCGAGCCTGATGTTCGCCTTCGTGCTGGCCATCGTACTGATCTACCTGATCCTCGCCGCCCAGTTCGAAAGTTTCAAAGACCCGTTCGTCATCATGCTGACCGTACCGCTGGCTGTCGCCGGAGCGCTGATATTTATGTTCGCGACCGGGCAGACGATGAATATTTTCAGCCAGATCGGGATCATCATGCTGATCGGCCTGGTCGCCAAGAACGGTATCCTGATCGTCGAATTCGCCAACCAGAAACAGGGAACGGGCGTCGCCAAGATGCAGGCCATCGAAGAAGCGGCGCTGCAACGCCTACGCCCGATCCTGATGACCAGCGCCTCTACCATTCTCGGGCTGCTGCCGCTCGCCTTCGCCACCGGAGAGGGAGCCAACGGACGGATTGCAATGGGGATCGCCGTGGTGGGCGGCATGCTGGTTTCGACGATCATGACGCTGTACATCGTCCCGGCCATATACACCTATGTCTCCACGAACCGATTAAAGAAGCAAGCATGAGAAAATACGTTTTGTCGATCGTAGCGGGATGTCTGTGCGGAATGTTGTCGGCACAGCAGACCTACACGCTGCAAACCTGCCTGCAGGAGGGACTCGAGAAGAACTACGCGATCCGCATTTCGAAAAACGAACAACAGATCGCCGCGAACAACGTGACGGCGGCCAATGCCGGCCGCCTGCCGTCGCTCGACCTGGCGGCCGGTTATTCGGGCGCCCTGAGCGAAAACCGCACCGAAAGCGCCGAAGGAGAACGCGGCAGCGTTTCCGGAGTTTACGACCAAACGGTAAACGCGGGACTCGACCTCGGCTGGACGCTTTTCGACGGATTCCGGGTGCAAACCAATTACAAGCGATTGGAGGAACTGCGCGGTCTCGGCGAAGTCAATGCGCGGATCGCTATCGAGGATTTCGTAGCGGGACTGACCGCCGAATATTACAATTACGTACAGCAGAAAATCCGGCTGAAAAATTTTCTTTACGCCGTCTCGCTGTCGAAAGAGCGGCTGCGGATCGTCGAAGCCCGTTACCGGATCGGTAACTTTTCGCGGCTCGACCTGCAACAAGCGCGCGTGGATTTCAATGCCGACAGTTCGCAGTATATCAACCAGCAGGAACTGGTGCAGGCGTCGCTGATCCGGCTGAACGAACTGATGGCGGGCCCGGACGTCAACGCTCCGCTGCAAATCTGCGACTCGCTGATCCGGGTCAACAGCCGGCTCGAAGAAGGTGAATTGCTCGAGCGGATGCTGCAAACGAACGCCTCGCTGCTCAAAGCCGACCGCAATACGGCGCTCGCCGGACTGGATCTGAAAACGCTCCAAGCTCGAAACTATCCTTACGTCAAACTGAACGCAGGATACGGTTACCAACTGAACCGTTACGGCAACAACGCCAACCGGCAGCGGCAAACCTGGGGTCCGGATGTCGGCGCGACGCTCGGCATCACGCTGTTCGACGGCAACCGACGGCGCGAACAACGCAACGCTCGCATCCAGATCGAAAACGCCGAGCTCACCCGGCAACAGCTCGAACTGTCGCTGCGGGCCAACCTGGCCGACTTCTGGCAGGCTTACCGCAACAACCTCGAACTGCTGAAACTCGAAGAGGAGAACCTCGTCGCAGCGACCGAGAACCACGAAATCGCAATGGAGCGCTACCTGCTCGGCGACCTGTCGGGCATCGAGATGCGGGAAGCCCAAAAAAGCCTGCTGGACGCCGAGGAACGCATTCTCTCGGCGCAATACAACACGAAGCTGTGCGAAATCTCGTTACAGCAGATCAGCGGAAACATTTTGTCTTATCTGGAATAACTCCGTACAATTTTTTATCTTTGTACAATAAACGAAGAACCGAATCAACCTTATGAAAAAACTTTTACTTCTCGCCGCAGCCGCAGCGCTGCTCGCCCCCCAAGCTTACGGGAAAGAGAAAAAAACTTCCGCGCCGGCCTCCACGATCAAAGTACGCAACGTGCTCGAACCGGCCGCTTACGGAGCCACCCATTTCGGCGGCTACCTGGGCGAAAAACTCGACCTGTGCATCGACAACCGGTTGATGGCCCAAGACATCGAACGGGTCGTACAGCCGTTCCGCGACAAACCGGACGGAAATTGGGGCTTCCGCTCCGAGTTCTGGGGTAAATGGTACACAGCGGCCATGCAGGGCTACGGTTATGCGCCGACCGCCGAGAACCGCGCCGTGGTAGATAAAGCCGTCCAGGAACTGATCGCCACGCAGGACAAAAACGGATACATCGGCACCTATCTCGACGAGAACCACCTCGGCGAATGGGATATTTGGGGCCGTAAATACGTCATGCTCGGCCTGCTGGCCTATTACGACCAGACGCAGGACAAAAACGTGCTCGACGCCGCCTGTAAAGTGGCCGACAACCTGATCTCAGAAACCGGTCCGGGAAGCGGGGTCAACATCGCCGCAACCGGATGGATCGGCTGGAAAGGGCTGGCCTCCTGCTCGGTATTGGAACCGATCGCGCTGCTGTACCAGAAAACCGGGGACAAACGCTACCTCGATTTCGCCGAATATATCATCAAGTCGTGGGACACGCCGAACAAGCTGACGCCGACCGGACTACGGCTGGTTCAGGAAGCCGTGTCGGGCACTCCGTTATGGAAAATGAGCGGCGCGCCGAAAGCCTACGAAATGATGTCGTGTTTCGAAGGGCTGTGCGAAATGTACCGCATTACGGGCGATCCGCTCTATTTCGAGGCCTGCCACAAGTTGATCAACACGATCATCCGCGACGAAATCATGATCGTCGGATCGGGTTCGATGGCCGAAATCTGGTGCCACGGCAAGATGCGCCAAACCGAACCGATGTACCAGGGGATGGAGACCTGCGTGACGGCAACCTGGATGAAGTTCCTGTATCAAATGTTGCGCCTGACCGGCGACAGCCGCTATGCGGACGAACTGGAAACCAGCCTTTACAACGCCCTGCTCGCCTCGATGTCGCCGAAAGGGGAATGGTGGTCGTACTACGCCGGCCTGATGGGCGAACGGGTACACAGCCACCAGCAGTTCCCGGACGTGGTGATGAGCTGCTGCGTAGCCAACGGTCCGCGCGGACTGATGATCACTCCCTCCTGGGCCGTGATGACCACCGCCGACGGCGCAGCAATCAACCTATACGGCAAAATGAACAGCACCGTCAAGACGCCTTCCGGACAACCGCTGAAAATCAATATGGAAAGCGAATACCCGGTACAGGGGAACGTGGCGGCGACCGTGAATTTGCCCCAAAGCGAAACCTTCGCGCTCGAACTGCGCATCCCGCAGTGGAGCAAGCGCACTGCCATCAAGATCAACGGAGAACCTTACGACGGTTACATCCTGCCGGGCACGTACGCTTCGATCGAACGCACCTGGAACGACAACGATAAGATCGAGGTCGAACTGGATATGCGCGCGCGGGTAGTCGATGCGCCGTCGGGCGTAGGCGACGCTGCCATCGTGCGCGGCCCGATCGTGCTGGCGTTCGATTCGCGACTGATCCCGCGCCGCGACGGCGTGACCGAACCGCCGATGTACCGCTACGAATTCATGCGCGACACGGACAACTACATCGACGTTCAGTTGGTCGAAAACCCGGAAACGCCGGCGATCTGGATGACGTTCGACGTACCGTGCAAGGACGAAGCGGGCAACAAACACATCCTGCGGATGTGCGACTACACCTCGGCCGGAAATACCTGGCAGGAAGGCAATATCTTCCGCGTATGGGCGCAACAGCCGTTCGACTTCCGTCACCTGTACACGAACAACGTGGATTGGCGCGTCAACGTGACCGTAGGCGTCGGGCGTCCCGAGATTCCGGACATTTATAAGAAATAATATTTTCACCCTATGTTCGAAGCGCCTGCACGAGTCGTGCAGGCGCTTCGAACGTGAATACGGATATGACGACGATAACCCGGGCGGAAAGATGCGACCTGCAACAGATCCTGGATCTGCAATACCTCGCTTACCGAAGCGAAGCCGAATTGTTGAACGACTTCCGGATTCCCCCTTTGCTGCAAACGCTGCAAGAGCTGCGAGCGGAATTCGAAACGGGCGTCGTACTGAAAGCGACCGACGGCTGCGGCAGAATCGTCGGCTCCGTCCGCGCGCATACGGACGGATGCACGCTGTTTATCGGCAAACTGATCGTCCATCCGCAGCGACAGGGAAACGGGATCGGCACCGAAATGCTCGAATCGATCGAAAAAGAGTATCCACCGATGCGATGCGAACTCTTCACAAGCCATAGCAGCGTTCGGAACCTGGCTCTTTATCGGCGGCTGGGCTACCGTCCTTTCCGTGAAAGAGAGGTCTATCCCGGAATGCGGCTCGTCTATCTGGAAAAATTTTCCGAGTAGGAAAACGTTCCGGCGGGCGAAATCCCGTAATTACGAAAAAAAGGAAAACGACCGACAGACTGCCGGTCGTTTTTCGTTCTTATATAAGTCGCGCCTCGCTACGAAAACAGGCGACCTACTTTTTCAGCCACCTCTTTTGCATCCGGATCGATCGGGAAGACGGCCGACGGCTTCAGGTAATGTAATTTTTTGCCCTGCATAAAGCGTTTCTCCCCGCCGCCGGTAACGTTCAGCATAACGATCTTTTCCGGATCGACCTCGCCGTCGCGCACCGCCTGGATCAGCGTAGCCAGCGCCACGGCCGGAGCGGAGTAAATATCCACGCCTTCGCACTCCAGGAAAAGCTCTTTAGCGGCGCGCGCTTCTTCGTTGGTCGCAACCAGGATATCGCCGCCGGTATCGGTCAACGCATCGAAGAGCCCGCCTTTGATCCCGTAGGGCGGCTTGCGGTTCGACAGCACTTTGGCGTCAATCTCTTCGGCGTCGATACGGGCGCAGTCGTCGTTGTAAGGCAGCATTTCGCGCGAGCGGGCTTTCCATGCATTGTACATCGGCACGAACGGCGCGTTCTGCGACACCATTAGCCGCATTTTGTGATTGCCGAACCGACCGTCCTCGATCAGGCGCAGGTTGGCTTCCCAGGCGGCGATCGCTCCGGTTCCGCTGCCTACGGCTTGGAAATAGTAGTCCGGAATCCGGCCGATATGCGTTACGGCCGAAAGCACCGTGGTCGCCATCCCGTCGCGACGAGCCACGTTCTTGGCGCCGCCTTCTGCGAAAAATTTATCGGATTGCAGGGCGAGGTTACTCAGATGGATCGCATCGAAATAGTCGCTTCCCTTCTGCGAAACGATCAGTTTCACGCAATCGTTCAGCGGCGCGTCGAACCACAGCGCGTCGATGTTGTCTTCCGGCACGCTCAGCAGCAGCGGAATACGGTTATCGGAACAGACTTTGGCAAAAGCGCGCGCCGTATTGCCGGCCGAAGCCACCACCAGCACTTTGTCCTTGTGGCTGCCGTTCAGCCTTCCGCAAACCGAATACGCCTCCGTCTCTTTGAACGAGCAGGTGGACATCCGGGCCCCGATCTCCGGGAAATAACCGTTGAATGTAATATACAGATTTTTAAGCCCAAGTTTCTGCGCAAGCCCTTTGCTCTTGTAAGTTACCGGCGCGCACGAACCGGCCAGCATCCTTTTGACCGGCAACCATTCGGCGAAACGGTAAATCCCGTGCTCCTCGCCGTGCGGATGGATTTGCTGCGATTCGTAAACGGCGCGGATCAGCGACGGATGCGAACTCTGCGTATCGTCGAGCGTCCAGCCCTCGTCTTCGAAAATCCGTTTCGTCGCGACATTCTGCAACTTATACCTGGTGGCGTTAAAATTTTCCATGTTCTTAATCGGATGAACTATCGTTTCTGCGTTTCCCGAATGACCGGGACGCTTTACAAAAGTAGGACAATTTTAAGAAACAGCCAACAGAAACGACCGGATACAGACCCCGCAACAACCACAGATACCGCAAAATACGTCTTTATACTTACGTCCGATTTCCCCTTTGCCCGACGAATGCGACCGGATCGGCCATCGCGCAAAATCCGGGGAGCAGCGCTCTTTTTTTTCCGGAAGGAAAAGCCTACCTTAGTGGCAGGCAATCAAAAGACGGAGACTGACATGGGAGCAAAAACGACACTGGACCGCGACATCAGCTGGATGTATTTCAACCACCGGATTCTACAGGAAGCGCAACGGGACAATGTTCCGCTGCTGGAACGGCTGAAGTTCCTCGGCATCTATTCGAACAACCTCGACGAATTTTTCCGGGTGCGGGTCTCCACGATGAAACGGATCGTGGAATACGACAACGAACCGCAGAACCGGCCCGCATCGACCATCCGCGAGCTGCGCGAAATCACCCGGCTGACCAAGGATTATTCGCAGGAATTCGACGAAACGTTCGAAAACCTGAAGGGAAAACTGGCCTCCGAAGGCATTTTCATCGTCAACGAGCAGCAGCTCACCGATGAGCAGCAGCGCTACATCCGCACGGTGTACCGGACGGATCTGAACAGCGCCACCTATCCGTTGATCATGACGCAAGGATCGAAGCTCGACGAACTGACAGACTCGAGCATCTACCTGTCCATCAAAATGATTCGCCGAAATACCGCAACCGGAAAACCGGTGCGCGACTTCGCGCTGATCGAACTGCCGACCCGCGAGTTCGACCGTTTCATCGTGCTGCCGTCGGACGGCGACACGACCTGCATCATCTTCCTCGACGACGTGGTGCGTTTCTGCCTGCCGTTCATCTTCGCCGGGCTGGGTTACGAATCGTTCGAAGCCTACACGCTGAAATTCACGCGCGACGCCGAGATGGCGCTGGACGGCGACATCGACGAAGGACTGGTCGAAAAAGTGGCCCGCGGCGTCAAGAACCGCAAAAAGGGGGAAGCGATCCGCTTCGTTTACGACCAGCGAATGCCCGAAGAGATGCTGCGCTATCTGAAGCGCAAATTCCGCATCGACCGCTACGACGCCTGCGTCGGCGGGTCGCGCTACCACAATATGAAAGACCTGATGGCTTTCCCGGATTGCAGCCGCAGCGATCTGAAGTTCGAAAAGCGGGTGCCCGCCCCCGTTCCGTCGATGGACAGCCTCGGCAGCGCGCTCGACGAGATCCGCCGCCGGGACGTTTTTATGCACTATCCCTACCACAGCTTTTCGAACTATATCAAGGTGCTGCGGGAAGCGGCGCTGAGCCGCGACGTGCGCAGCATCAAAACGACGGTTTACCGGCTCGCCAAAGATTCCAAAGTGGTCAAAGCGCTGATCTGCGCCGCCAAGCACGGCAAGAAAGTAACGGTCATGGTAGAACTGATGGCCCGCTTCGACGAAGCGTCGAACATCGGCTGGTCGAAAAAAATGCAGGACGCCGGCATCCAGGTGCTTTTCGGCGTCGAAGGACTGAAGGTACACTGCAAACTGACCCATATCGCCTCGACAAAAGGCAATGTCGCCTGCATCAGCACCGGCAACTTTCACGAAGGAAACGCCCGCACCTACACCGACACCGTCCTTTTTACGGCCGACAAAACGATCGTCCGGGAAGTCGACCGGGTATTCGAATTCATCCACCAGCCATACAAAACGATCGCCTTCCGGAAGCTGATCGTTTCGCCGCAAGGGATGCGCAAAAAATTGTACGCGCTGATAAACACCGAAATATTCAATGCCAGAAATGGCAAAGAAGCCTATATCTTGTGTAAAATCAACCACATCACCGACGCCAAAATCGTCCAGAAACTGTACGAAGCTTCGGCGGCCGGCGTCAGTATCCGCCTGCTGGTGCGGGGCAACTGTTCCCTGGTCGCCGGACTCGGTCCGAAAAGCGATCGCATCGAAATCCGCGGCATCATCGACCGTTACCTGGAACACGCGCGCATCCTGATCTTCTGCAACGGCGGGGACGAACAATACTATATCGGATCGGCCGACTGGATGCCGCGCAACATCGACCACCGGATCGAAGCCTACGCCCCGGTCTACGATCCGGAGATCCGACGGGAACTGAAAACGATCGTCGAATTCGGACTGGCCGACAACGTGGCGGCACGGATCGTCGACGGCACCGGCCGAAACCGCATTTACGACAACGGGGAACCGCCGTTCCGTTCGCAACAGAAACTATACGAGCATTATCACGACCTCAGCGGAGACCTGTAACTTTTAAACTCTTTCCGAAACATGCAAAACAAAAAACTGAATTTCGCGGCGATCGACATCGGATCGAACGCCGTACGACTGCTGATTAAAAGCGTCAACGACGGCGACTCGCCAGACAAAATGACCAAAACCGTGCTGCTGCGCGTCCCTTTGCGGCTCGGCGAAGAGGTATTCGGCACGGGAAGCATTTCCGGCGAAAAGGAGAAGCAACTGCTGCGCACGGTGAAGGCTTTCCGGCTTTTGATGAAAGTGTACGACGTAACGGCCTACCGCGCCTGCGCGACGTCGGCGATGCGCGACGCCTCGAACGGCATACAGATCGCCCGGAAAGTGCACAACAAGACCGGCATCCGGCTGGAAATCATCAACGGGCTCGAAGAGGCGCGGATGGTTTACGACAGCCACATTGCCGACCTGCTCGGCCGCGAAGGACATTACATCTATGTCGACGTCGGCGGCGGCAGCACCGAGGTCAGCGTCATCTCGAACGGGAAACTGATCGGTTCCAACTCGTACAACATCGGGACGGTACGCTCGCTGGGCGGCATGGTCAAACTCGCCGACATCGAGTCGCTGAACCGCGACCTGGCCGTACTGGCCGCCGATTATCCGGATCTGAAAATCATCGGCACGGGCGGCAACATCAACAAGCTCTACCGGCTCAAAGGCAATAAAAACGACAACCGGCTCGACGTAGCCGACCTGAAGGCCATCTACGACGAACTGAAAGCGCTGACGGTCGAAGAGCGGATCTCCGCATTCCGCCTGAACCCCGACCGGGCCGACGTCATCATCCCGGCAGCGGAAATCTTCCTGAACATCGCCGAACGGGTCCATGCGGACAGCATCTGCGTGCCGACGATCGGCATTACCGACGGCATCGCGCACGCGCTTTACATCCGTTACCTGAACGACCGGGAAGACTGACGGAAGACTCCCGTTTTTTCGAACGGAAAAGTCCGGAACGCCACAGTATTGCGGACGGCCGCACCGGAAAAAACAGTTCCGCAATATAATTTTTCACTCCTCCAACACATGATCCAATACACTGACAACAAAACTATTACAGCATACGTTCCGAACAAAAAACACATTTTACGCATTTCAAAAACGACCGGACTTTGTAACTAAACGAAGCTCCGGCCGTTCTACTCTCAACAAAGACGACCAAGCCGGCGTGTCGTTAAAATCAACCGAAACGTCCCGCACAAAAGCGGGCGCGCACCAAGTGTTTTAACGCTCTTGAATTGTTTAACTAAAAAACTTAATCGTCATGAAAAAAGTACTGTTATCGATCGCGGCTTTATTTACGGTAGCTACCTATGCATCCGCCCAGGAAACCGGATTCGGATTCGGCCCCAAAGTGGGCATCAACCTGTCGAACCAAACCCTGCTCGACGGAGATTACAAAACGGGCCTGACGGCCGGCGTATTCGCAGACTACCGTTTCAGCAACCTGTTCGCCCTGTCGGCAGACGTACTCTACTCGCGTCAGGGAACCAAAGGCGAAGGCATCAAAGTGAAGACCGATAACCTGAACATACCGATCCTGGCGAATTTCTACCTCGTAAAAGGACTGGCCGTCAAAGCCGGTATTCAGCCGGGCTTTCTGCTCAAAGCCAAAAACAACGACGTCGACGTCAAGGCTGCTTACAAGAAAGCGGACGTTGCCGTACCGGTCGGCGTTTCATACCTGTTCAACTGCGGCCTGATCCTGGACGCCCGCTACAACATCGGCCTGACCAGCCTCGCCAAAGACAAGGACATCGTCACGCGCAACAGCGTATTCGCCATTACCGCCGGTTGGAGATTTTAATCGCGACCGAGACAGGCAAACGCCCGGATACGACCGGAGCGGATTTAAAAAAACAGGGCGTCTTTCTTTCGAAAGACGCCCTGTTTCTCATGTTGCTTTTCGCTAATCGTCGTAACCGGTCAGCTTGAATTTAGTATCAAATTTCAACTCGAAACCGTTATCCAACTTGATCTCGTAACCTTTACGATCCCGTTCGATCTTCACGATCTTCTGCTTCGGATGCTTTTCGGCAACGTGCTTTTTGATCAAAACGGGAACGGTGTTAGCCGGAATAACGGCATATCCGCCGTCTACTTCCTCCCACTCTCCCTTTTTGTCGAATTTTACTTTGGTGCCGTCCTCGAACAACACCTCGTACTCTTTGCCGGTCCACTCGTTTTCCACTTTGGCGTAAGACACCGTGTTATCCGGAAAACAGGCTTTCAGAAATTGCTGCGCCTTTACAGGCAGGTTGTTCACCTCGATCGGCATGCCGTCGTCGGCGGAAACGGTGAGTTGCATCGCGAACAGGCAGGCCAACAAAACAAACGCTTTTTTCATAGCTCCTAATTTTAAAAAAAAAATAATAATCGTTTAGACTCCCTGCAAAGGTAATACCTAAAATTTACCGGGCCGCAGTTTACGGACGAACGCCGGAGGCGCGGAGCGGCTACGCCCGGAATACGGAAAATCAAAGGCGCTATTAATCAGCGCCTTTGATTTATTTCGATTCCTGTCCGGAACAATTCCGAACCCCGTAATTTTTCGAACGGATTACTGAACCACTTGGATGATATTCCAATTGTCGATTCCGATCACCGCCTTATAAGGTTCGAAAACCGCATCCTCGGTTGACGTCCCGGCTGCCTGATAGGCATACCATACGAGTTTTCTACCCATCGGATCGTCGGGATCGTTCGGGAATTTGCGCAATCCGATCCGCAGGCCGTACTCATCGGGATGATCGATCCAGTTATGCCACTGCATCGCGTCGATGCCGTCGAGCTTTTTCAGCTTTTTCCAGGCATAAGCGAAACCGGCGGCCTGTTCTTTAAGATACATGTCCGCATAGGTTCTCGAATTGGTTCCGTTTTCGGAAAGCCATACCGAACGCTTGATCGTCTTCTTGTACTTATTTTCCGATTTTTGGGCCCAGGCGCTCAGCACTTCGAGGTTTTTGAACGTCACCAGCTTCGTATTCATGTTGAACGAAGCCTTATTATCGTTCCAAGTTTTCGCATCGTTCAGATCCTGCGGATAAGGATGGTAAGCCACCGCCCATTGGAAATCGCCTTCCGCTGTACCGAACCGTCTCAGCAGATCGAGCATATCGCGAGAAGCGTAGCTGTCCGAAGCGGCCTCCGTCCACGAATGCGTAAAGGAAGCGAACACCTCGGTATTCGGATCGTACTGCCGAGCGATATTGTAGCACATTCGCATCGACTTGAGATACGTATCCGTATAAATGGTGATCGGCTTGACGCCCATGTTCGTCCAGTCGAGCCCGGCATCGACCTCGTTGTGCATGATCCAGTGGTGGATACGACCGTACGGACTGCCGGTCTGGCAATAACGGCTGGCCAGGAAATCGAGCGCGGCGGCATAACAGTTCACGCTCTCCGGATTGGTCATATTCGGCATCGTGTAGATCCCCCGCGAAGTATAATCCGGATGCAGCAGCAGTTTTCCCACCTCCGAGCTCGAAGGAGCGACCAGGAGGATAGCGGCAACGACGATATTCCGTTTCTGGGCCGCCTGCAACGTTTTATCATAGTTTTCCACGCTGCCTTTATCGAAATAGTAGGTTTTACCGCCGTATTCGTGCGCGATGGAATTGCCCGAAGGACTGAGCGACATCATGCCGACGAAAGAAACGTTCATCGTGATGCTGGTAATCCCCAGATCATCCAGATCGCTCTCGGGACCGCCCAAATGGTATCCGCCGAGCCCCTTTTTGCTGGCGGGTTTCGCTGCGGGCAATTGTTGCGTCGAAGCGATCTCGGTAGCGTAACGCGCATGAGACACCAATTTATCTTTCGTATCGCCGTTCTCTACGATCGCCCATTTCGAAAGGGTCCGGTCGTATTTGAACCCGTCCCGTTCGACATAGCGGTCCATTTCCTTGCTGAACGACCCGTCGGTAAGGGCCGTTTTGAACTCGAATTTGGTCGTTTTCAGCAGATCCACGTAAGGCGGAATTTCGCAAAGGCTATAGCTGCCCGAACCGGAACAGTTCCCTTTCACGGTAATTTTGGTCAGTCCGGCTTCCACCGAGGTTACCGACGTAGAGGACGGATACAGCGTCGACAGATAGGATTTCAGGTTGCTTTCGAACGCCGCTTCGGACTTGCTGTTCTCTTCTTCCTCTTCGGCCTCCTGTTTCTCCTGCTCGGTCATTCCGCGGAAATGAATCCCTTTTATATAGAGTTTAATCCCCGATTTTTCTCCGAAATCGACCCGCAAACAGCTACCGGCTTTCCCCCATGCGAATTTTACGAGCGATTCGCTCACGTTGGCTTTCCAGGTTTTCCAGGTCTGCGAAGCGGGAATCCCGTCCACTTTCACCGAACGGTCTTCCGACACGCCGGAAGAAGGAGTCGAGGCGAAAAACAGTTGTAAGAATGAAATTTCCTTATCGCAACGGTACTGAAAGGTAAGAATGCAGGAGTCCGCCGGATTGGTACGCTCCAACGAATTGGTGAAAATGTAGGGGTCCGTCCCGGTCATCGACATTTCGTACTCGCCGGTCGAAACTTCTTTGACGGAAATCTGATTCGCCGTCTTGGTAGCGAAGGTCAAGTATTCGGTTGTCGGAGTCGGCGTAGGATCCGGGTCGGGGGGATTAGGTCCCGGACCGGGATCGTCCCCGTTATCCTTTCCACAGGACGCCAACAGCAACGCCGCGACCATCAATGCGGGAACCGCTTTCCGGCAGACGGCAACCGAACGCTGCCAGAAAACGCCCGCGGACAAAATGCCTTTCGGTTTGAAATCGACTCGTTTCATCTTAATTAAATCAGGTTACAAAACCTCCGAGGGGAGGTTTTCAAGGTTAATTTTAAGTTAAAAATAATTCCGTAATTATTCTGCAAAGTAGGAAAAAAATCGCCGATTAACAAATTTCCGAAAATGATTTTCGGCCGAGGGCGGCAGACTTTCGACGAAAACGATCCGGCGAATCCGGACATTTCCGTCCGAAATTCGGCATTTCCATATCCGCCTCATTTTTATAACACGCTGTATCAACCGAATAAGCCCACACATGTAACTTATCGCCGAAATATGCGTTATTTAATAATAAAGTTATTTTACCGTACCCCGATTACCTCGGACAGAAGAAATGAATCCGTAAATATCTCCGGAGAAATTCCGCGCCCCCCGGAACAAAGATTTGCGGAGATATCTGATTAAAATTACCTTTGCGGAGAAAATCCGATAAATGTATCCGACAATTATGAAAATACGCTTATTGTTAACGCTCCTGGGCGCCGCAGCGCTGACGGTTTCCTGCATCAAGGACGAACCGCTGAACGCCGAAGCGGACATCATCGAATGCACCGTTCCGGGAGACATCGTCAAAACCGATCCCAAGATCGCCGACAACACGGTGATGATCCTGATCGTCCCGGGCTCGACGGACGTTACCCGGATGGCCCCGGAGTTCAAGCTGACTCCCGGAGCCGTCATCGAACCGGCATCGGGCACCGTCCGCGATTTCACCACTCCGAAGCTTTACAAAGTCACCTCGCAGGATGGGCGCTGGAACAAATCCTACTTGGTCAGCGTGATCGAAACCGACCTGCCGACCCTGTTCAGTTTCGAAGACTGGAAAGAGATAGGAAAATACGAACAGCCTTACGAAATCATCGCCGGGGGTGTGGCCCAAGAGATATGGTCGTCCGGAAATGCGGGTTACGCGCTGACCGGAGGCGCATCCGTCCCGAGCAAATTTCCGACTTGTTCCACCCCGATCGCCCACGGGGGCCGGCTGGCGGCCAAACTCGAAACCAAATCGACCGGGACGTTCGGTTCGGCCCTGAACATGCCGATCGCCGCCGGGAACCTGTTCATCGGAACGTTCGACGGTATGCTGGCTACCAAAAATCCGATGGAGGCCACCCGGTTCGGTCTTCCGTTCGGCAAAAAACCGCTGCGTCTGAAAGGTTATTACAGCTACGTGTCGGCCGGCAACGTGACCGATAAATACAACAACCTGGTGCTCCCCGAACAGCGGGATTCCTGCCAGATTTACGCGGTGCTGTACGAGACGGACGACAACGTCGAATGCCTGTTCGGTGACAACGTGCTCACTTCGCCGAACATCGTCGCCAAGGCCGTCGTCCCGGACCCGGTCGAGTCGCCGCTGGGAACCTACCTTCCTTTCGACGTGGAATTCACCTATCTCAAGCCGCTCGACGAGGAAAAAATGAAGAATTACAAGTACAACCTGACCGTCGTCTTCTCGTCCAGCCGTTACGGAGCCTATTTCAAAGGAGCCGTAGGAAGCACGCTGCTCGTGGACGACGTAGAAGTGATCTGCGAAGAGAAACCGGCAAACTAACCCGACAACCCAACTATGACGATGAATAAAAAACACATCATCTGCCTGGCGGTCGCGCTGCTGTGTATCGGCGGCGTATCCGCCCAGTCTTTCAAAAAATTCGAATACCGCGTCAAGGCAGGTTTCAACATCGGCGGCACGACCCCGCTTCCGCTACCGGCCGAGATCCGGAAACTGAAAGAGTACTCGCCGACGCTGGCTTTCGCCATCGAAGGAAACGTCGTCCGGAACCTGACTGCGAAATGGGCGCTGATCAGCGGACTCCGTTTCGAAACGAAGGGGATGTCGGCCGGCGCCCAGGTAAAGAATTACCAACTGACGATGAACGTGGACAACGGCGACGAACAGGGGCTGATCTCCGGAGTATTCACCGGACAGGTCAAAACCCGGGTGCAGAACGAATACCTGACCGTGCCGGTGATGGCGATGCGCCAGGTCTCCCCGCGTTGGGAACTGAAACTGGGGTTCTTCTTCTCGTACCTGTTGCGGGGCGGCTTCAGCGGAAACGCCTACGACGGATACATCCGCGACGGAGATCCGACCGGAACCAAGATCGGCGTCGAGTCGGCCACGTACAATTTCGATAACAACATCCGGCGGTTCAATTGGGGCGGCGAATTCGGAGCCGAATGGATGGCTTACCGCCACCTGTCGGTATACGGAGAGCTGACCTGGGCGGCGAACTCGATCTTCAAAAAAGGATTCAAAAGCATCGGGTTCAACATGTACAACGTCTACCTGAACATCGGGTTCGGATACGTTTTCTAAAGGCATCCGGCCGGTTCGCATACGCCGGGAAAAACGGACGATCCGTTTTTTCCGGCTTTTTTATCGGAGAACCGCAGGCAACGAGCCGGTAATTCCGGTAAAATTCCGCACGGTTCAAAACTTTTTGCGGAAAATGGCGTACTTTTGTGTCGCTTCAATTCATTCGGAACATGAACGATCTACTGACACATATCGCCGCTTGCGTCGGGGGCGCATTCGAAGGGACGGACACGACCGTCGTCCGCGTGACGACCGACAGCCGACGAGCCAACCTCCCGGAAGGGACCCTTTTCGTCGCGATCCGCGGAACGAACCGAGACGGACACGACTACATCGAACCGTTATACCGCAAGGGAGTGCGCGCCTTCATCGTCGACGCCGCCGTCGACGCCCGGCGCTACCCGGAAGCCGGATTCGTCCGCTGCGACGATTCGGTAGCGGCGTTGCAGCGGCTTGCCGCCTGCTTCCGCGACCGCATCCGCGGCAAAGTGGTGGCCATCACCGGCAGCAACGGCAAGACTGTCACCAAAGAATGGATCGCCCAGCTCTGCCCGCCGGGCGTAAAACTGTTCCGCAGTCCGAAAAGCTACAACTCGCAGATCGGCGTACCGCTGTCGCTGCTGATGACCGCGGGCGACGAGCAGATCGCCGTGATCGAAGCGGGTATCTCCCGCAAGGGCGAGATGCAGTCGCTCGAACGGATCGTCCGTCCCGACATCGGCATCATCACGAACATCGGCGACGCCCATCAGGAGAATTTCAACACGCCGGAAGAAAAGGCCGAAGAGAAACTGAACCTGTTCGCCCACACGCCGACGATTATCTACAATGCCGGCGACCCGCTGTTGCGGCGCCTCGTTCCGGCCCGCTATCCCGACCGGCAGTTGATCGCCGTCGACGCGAGCCGCTGCGACCTGAACGGACTGCCCTACCCTGACGCCGCCTCGCGCGAAAACGCGGCCGAAGCGCTGACCCTGTACGGAGTAATGGGGTACGACATGTCGCAAGTCCGGGGCGGACTCCGCTCGCTGCAAAACGTAGCGATGCGGCTGGAACTCAAAGACGGCATCAACAGCTGCAAAATCGTCAACGACAGCTACAATTCGGACATCAACTCGCTGGGCATCGCGCTGGAATACCTGTCGTCGGTAGCCGGCCACCGCGAAAAAACGCTGATCCTGTCCGACATCGACCAGAGCGGTCTGAAACCCGACCGGCTGTACGCCGGGGTGGCCGAACTGCTGAAGGCGAACGGAGTGACCGAACTGATCGGTATCGGCGAAGAGATTTTCAAACATGCGGGGGCATTCGACTGCCGCAAGGAGTTCTACCTGACCACCGAAAATTTCCTGCGGGGCGTCAACCGGTCGCGCTTTTCGAAAAAAAGCATCCTGCTAAAAGGAGGACGCCGCTTCCAGTTCGAACGGATCGGCCGCATCCTCGAAGACAAGATACATACGACCGTACTGGAAGTCAACCTCGACCACATGATCCACAACCTGAACTACTTCCGCAGCCTGCTGCGCGAAGGAGAACAAGTGATGGCGATGGTCAAGGCGTCCGGCTACGGCAACGGCACTTTCGAAGTCGCCAACATGCTCGAACAGCAGGGCGTCGGCTTCCTGGCCGTCGCGTTCGCCGACGAAGGCGTCGCACTGCGCGAGGCCGGCATCACGATGCCGATCGTCGTGCTGAACGCCGATTCGGACAGCTTCGACTTGATGCTCGACTACCGGCTCGAACCGGAGATTTACAGCCGATCGTCGTTGCAGTCGTTCGCCGAAACGGTACGCCGGAACGGAGAAACCGACTATCCGATCCACGTCAAGCTCGACACCGGCATGCACCGCCTCGGATTCGAACGGCAGGACATCGACCCGCTGATCGACGCGCTGAAAACAATCCCGGAACTCTACATCCGCACGATCTTCACGCACTTGGCCGGTAGCGACGAAGCGCGGCACGACGACTTCACGCGCGGCCAGATCGCCCTGTTCCGCGAATTGAGCGACCGGCTGGTCGCCGCCTTCCCGCAGCGGCACATCCTGCGGCACGTCGACAACAGCGCCGGGATCGAGCGTTTCCCGGAAGCGCAGTTCGACATGGTACGGCTCGGCATCGGACTGTACGGCATCAGCGTCGCCCACCAGGAGCACCTGCTGCCGGTCAGCGCGCTCAAAAGCCGCATCGTCCAGATCAAAGAGGTTCCGGTCGGCGATACGGTCGGCTACGGCCGCCACGGAATCGTCGCAGAGCACCCCGTGCGTACGGCGACCGTCCCGATCGGCTATGCCGACGGCCTGAACCGTCGGCTCAGCTGCGGAAGATGGAGCTTCATCGTCAACGGCCGGAAAGCCCCGATTATCGGAAATATCTGCATGGACACCTGCATGATCGACATCACCGGCATCGACGCGCACGAGGGCGACACGGTCACGGTCTTCGGCGAAGGAGCGCCGGTCGGCGAAATGGCCGACGTACTGGGAACCATCCCCTACGAAATCATGACGGGTATTTCGACCCGCGTCAAACGAATCTACACCAAAGAGTAATGGGAAAGGGGAAAATCTACATGCTGCCGACCCCGATCGGCGATACGCCGGTATGGGATGTGCTGCCGCAATACAATCGAACCGTAATCGACCGCCTGGAATACTTCATCGTCGAAAACACCCGTTCGGCCCGCCGTTTTCTGAGCCGCGCCGGCATACAACGGCCGATCGACTCGCTGCGTTTCGCCGAACTGAACGAACACTCGACGCCGGAAGCGGTGGCCGAACTGCTGACCCCGGTGCTCGCCGGAACGGACGCCGGCGTGATCTCGGAAGCGGGCCTGCCCGGCGTAGCCGACCCGGGCGCGGACCTGGCGGCGCTTGCGCACCTGCACGGCGTGGAAGTGGTTCCGCTGGTCGGCCCGTCGTCGATCCTGCTGGCGCTGATGGCCTCCGGGCTGAACGGGCAGTCGTTCGCTTTCAACGGCTACCTGCCGGTCAAACAACCCGAACGCGGCCGGGCGATCCGGCATTTCGAAAAACGGGCGCAAACCGAGCGCCAGTCGCAGATCTTTATCGAAACGCCTTACCGCAACCTGAAACTTTTCGAAGATTTTCTGAAGGAATGCAACGGGAATACGCTGCTGACGGTCGCGGCGGATATCCTGCAACCCGACCAACTTATCCGCACCGCGCAGATCCGCGACTGGAAGGCGAAAACGCCCGATATTCACAAACGCCCCGCGATTTTCATCCTCGGCGTCTGAGCGGGCCGCCCCCCGGATTATATACAATCGAGGTCGATTCCGTCTTACGCCCGAACTTTGTTCTGCCCGAAAAGGCCGCCGGGAAAATGCTTCCGGAACGTATCGTCGATGATGTGAATCCCCTCTTTGGTCGAGATGCCTCTGAAAAAACACATCGTGATGTACTTAAAGGCATCGGACACCGACACGTGCACCTCGTCGTACACCGAAGGCGAAGCGAAAACGGTATTGATCGAGGCCATCAGCGCGACGGCCGTAAAGTCGAGGTTGAGCTCCGGGAAAAACAACCCTTCGTCAATCCCCTTCTTCAGGGATCCTTTCAGTCGCTCCTGCCCGCGCTGGCGAATCTCGGAATAGACCCGCTCGAAGACGGCGGGATAGAACCGTTTCAGATCGCTCATGAAATTGATGTCGGTCATCATCATGTTTTCCCAATCTTCCAGTAGCAGGATAAACTCCTCGATGACGTTGCGGGCCGATGCGACACGCCGGTCGTGTTTTTCGTCCTGCGACGCATAAAAATGCCGCACGCATTCGACGATCAGCGACTCCCGGTCGCCGAACAATTCGTAAATCGTCCGCTTAGAGACGCCCAGGCGGGACGCGATATCGTCCATCCGGACCGACTTCACGCCGTTACGGACAAACAGATTCGTCGACTCCGCTACGATTCTATCTTTTAGCAACATGGCAATACCTTAACAATCCGGTTCCAAAGATACGAAATAAAACTAATAAACAAAAAAAGTTTTCAAGTCTACAAAGTTTTGCGCCGGATAAGGCTCCGCCCGGCCACGCACAGCGCATCTTCCCGTCGCCGATCCGGCCACGCGACCCGTCGAAAACAACGGAACGTTCCCCCCTGTCGGGAACCCGTCACACAAACCGTTTGTCGTCCAGATAAGAATCTTTGTAACCGAGGAAATAGAGAATGCCGTCCAGCCCGATCGTCGACAGCGACTGTCCGGCCGTGGCTTTTACTTTCGGTTTCGCGTGGAATGCGATACCGAGCCCGGCCACGCTGAGCATCGGCAGGTCGTTGGCCCCGTCGCCGACGGCAATCGTCTGCTCAATGTCCACATTTTCGACTTGCGAGATCAGTTTCAGCAATTCGGCTTTGCGCTTGCCATCGACGATATCGCCGAGGTAACGGCCGGTCAACTTGCCGTCGATGATCTCCAATTCGTTGGCGTACACGTAATCGAACCCGAATTTCTGCCGCAGGTAATTGCCGAAATAGGTGAACCCGCCGGACAGAATCGCCGTTTTGAACCCGATGCGCTTGAGGATATGCATCAACCGGTCGAGCCCCTCGGTATAGGGCAGGTGGTCCGCAATGTCGGCGAGCACCGACTCGTCCAGCCCTTTGAGCATGGCCACCCGGCGCCGGAAACTCTCCGTGAAATCGATCTCGCCGCGCATCGCGCTTTCGGTGATCGCGCGTACCTGCTCTCCGACCCCGGCGCGCTCGGCCAATTCGTCGATCACTTCGGTTTCGATCAACGTCGAATCCATATCGAAACAGATCAGCCGGCGCGTCCGGCGGAACATATTATCGGCCTGAAACGAAATATCCATCCCCATTTCGGTCGAAAGCCGCATGAATTCGGACTGCATCCCCTCGCGGTCGCGCGGCGTACCGCGCACCGACAGTTCGATGCACGATTTTGGAGCGCGCGCATCGACATCCAACGGAATACGCCCAGTGAGCCGCAGGATCGAGTCGATGTTCAATCCCTGCCCGGCCACCACGTTCGTGACCGCCGCGATCTGCTGCGCGCTCAACTTACGGCCGAGCACCGTGATGATGTAACGGTTTTTCCCCTGCATTCCCACCCAGTTTTCGTACTGTTCGGCGGTAATCGGCTTGAAACGCACCTGAATGCCCAATTCGTAAGCCTTGAACAGCAAGTCCTTCATGATGTCGCCGGCCCGCTGGGAATCGGTCTTGAACAGGATGCCCATCGACAGGGTCTGGTGGATATTGGCCTGCCCGATATCCAGGATCGTCGCATCGTAGCGCGCCAAAATATCGGTCAGCGAAGAAGTCAGCCCCGGCTTGTCCTCCCCGGAAATATTAATCTGTATGATTTCTACTTTTTCGTTCCTGTTTTCCATAGATTCGTAAAATTGCTTACTCTCCTTTAATCCTTAGTACTCGAATTATTCCGGCATGCGCTCCTCCTCGTCCTTCGCCGGGCTCCCGATGTTGCGGTACTCGACGGGCGTCATCGAAGTCCGCCGTTTGAAGAACATCGAAAAATATTCCGGATTCTCGTACTTCAGACTGTACGAGATTTCCTTCACCGGACGCGTGGTCGTGGTGAGCAGCAGCTTCGCCTCGTTCAGTTTCAACTCCTGCATATATTGGGCCGGCGAGGTTCCGGTAAACTCCTTGAACGCTTTGCGGAAACCCGAATAGCCGATATGCAACCTGTCGGCCACTTCCTTGGCCGACAGGTTTTCGTAAACGCCCTCGCGCATGATCACCTTCGCCTTGTTCATTTTGTTGATCATGTTCTCGTCGACGAAATCGCGGGTGCGGTGACGGTAATACATCAACCCGAGCATGTGCATCACGATCCCGCCCAACGCTTGCTGAAACCCGGAACGTTCCTCGTTCGCGATATCGAAAGCCTTGATATACAGGTCGACGATACGCTCGTTAAGTCCGATATTGAACACCGGGGCCTGGTTCACGAAGAAGCCTTCGCCGACGATCCGGTCGATCACCTCCCCTTTGAACCCGATCCAGTACTCTTTCCAACCGGTATTGGCGAAAGGCCGGTACGTATGCCATACGCCGGGGAAAAGAAAAAACACCTTTCCTTCGGTAATCAACTGCGACTCGCGCGAATCGCCGTACGTAAAAATACCTTGGCCGTCGGTGATATACAACAATTGGTATTCGCTCAGCACCCGGCCTTCGTCCACATTGAAAAAATAGCCCTGCGGATGGCTCGACGGAGGGTAACTCTCTTTCGCGGAGATCGTCTGGCTACCCACGCTGGTCACGACGAGCCCCCAGAGCTCGTCCTCTTCGGTCGAGATCAGGTACCTGGATTCGTTGTTGATGTCGGTAAGACTCATGGCGCGACGGTTCGGTCGGCGGTCTGTACGGCAGACCGCTATGCGTATGCAAAAATAAGATTTTTTCCGGTACGATGAACAACCGATCCCTTATCCATATTGCAAAGCGCCGGACTTTTCGATGACAGTATATTAATTATCAACATATTAACATGCATTAAATCGGACGGGCGCATCAAACGGCAAAAAACGGCGGCGGCAAATGCCGTTTTCCGTCAAATAATGTTCGGGACTTTGTTGCCGTTTTCCAAAAAATCGTACCTTTGCAGCGGTTTACAGTGCAGACCCTTTCGTTTAATCTTTATCTAAATGGCTAATACACCCCAGTTTGTCCCGACGGCCGAAAACACTTACGTCATCTCATATCCGATTCACGGAACGGACGCCGCTTACGATTTCGCGGCCATTCTGGCCAGGTCCAGAACCTGTGAACGACAGGGCGACGTGGAACAGGCCTGCAACCTGCGGTACGAAGGCGTCAAGAAGCTGATGGATCTGATCCCCGACGAAGACGAAGTGCAGTTGGACTGGGAGGAAGAGGAGAACCAATCCGTGCTGGAACTGCTGAAACGGTCGGCGATCGACCATTTCCTGGTCGGCGACTTCGAAATGGCGGCGGGAATGATGGAGATGCTGCTCGACATGGACCCGGAAGACCACCTCGAAACTACCAAGCCGCTGGCATTTTGCTACCTGGCGCTCGAAGACTACGAACTTTTCGACGAAATCGTCAACGACATCAGCGACAAATATCCGGAAAAAGAGATCCTGAAGCTCTGGAGCGAATTCCGGCAGACGGGCAGCCTCCCCGCCGGCGAATTGATTCACTTCAAAAAAAGTTTTCCTGTATTTTACGCCGAGTTCACGTCGAACGTCCACGAAGTGACTCCGGAATACTTGGCCGACATCGAGAGCGAAAAGCCGCTGCGCCAGACTCTCGCCCGCGAACTGTGGCTACAGACCGAACACCTCTGGGCGCAGTTTCCCGGCTTTATCGAAGCGCTGCGCAACCACTGAACGGCCGAAGGGTAAACCGGTCGCGGACCGCCGTTCGACAACGGGGAATTCGCGTCCGCCGCGCTTCGCGGAGTGCTACCGACCGTTTTCGGCCGCCCCGCGGCAAACTTTTAGAATCCATGAAACGCCCTGAAACAAAACCGCCATCCGGTACCGGCAGCACCTATCCCTGGGGGGATGCGAGACGTTACAACAGCTATTCCGGATACTTCCGGCGACTGTTCGGCACCCGCGTGCAAAAATTGTCGGTCAACGCCGGATTCTCCTGCCCGAACCGCGACGGCACGGTCTCGACCGGCGGATGCACGTTCTGCAACAACTCGGCTTTCTCTCCGTCCTATTGCACGCCGCAGAAAAACGTCCGGCAGCAGTTGGAAGAGGGAATCGAATTCCACCGCCGCCGCTACCGCACCGCGGAGAAATACCTGGCCTACTTCCAGTCCTTTTCGAATACGTATGCGTCTCTGGAGAGGCTCGAAACCGTTTTTTCGCAGGCGTTCGAAGTGCCGCAGGTAGCCGGGATCATCGTCGGCACGCGCCCGGACTGCATCGACGAACGCAAACTCGACTACTTCGCCCGGCTCGCCGAATCCCGCTACGTCGTGATCGAATACGGCATCGAGTCGTGCTACGACCGCACGCTGCAGGCCATCAACCGCGGACATGACTTCGCCTGCGCGCAGCGGGCCGTGGAGGCGACGGCGGCGCGCGGCATCCATACCGGAGCGCATTTCATCCTCGGACTGCCCGGCGAAACCCGGGGGATGATGACCGAACAGACCGAACGGATCAACGCGCTGCCGCTCGACACCGTCAAATTCCACCAGTTGCAGTTATTCAAAGAGACGCCGATGGCCGAGCAGTACGCACGGCATCCGGAGGATTTCCGCTTTTTCGGCAAAGAAGAGTATATCGACTTTTTCATCGGCATCCTCGAACGGCTGCGTCCCGACCTGGTCGTCGAACGTTTCGCCGGCGAGGCGCCGCCGCGCTTCCATGCAGGCCCGGCCTGGGGACTGATCCGTAACGAACAACTGTGGGCCGAACTGGAACGCCGCCTCGAGGAACGAGACAGTTGGCAGGGAAAATCGTACGCCAGAACGATCTAATAATCAAACCGGCCGACCGCCGTTAAAAAAAATCCGGAAAGTTGGAAGTTATCATTTTTTTTTATAATATTTGCAGTCTGACATCAACACTGCTGATATGACCATCATCCAACTGGAATACCTGCTGGCCGTAGCCAACTACGGCAGTTTCTCGCTGGCGGCCGAAAAATGTTTCGTGACGCAGCCTTCGCTGAGCATGCAGGTGAAAAACCTCGAGGAAGAACTGGGCGTCATCGTGCTCGACCGCAGCAAAAAACCGGTATTGCCGACGGACGCGGGCCTGGCGGTCATCCGCCAGGCAAAAGAGGCGGTACAGGCTTTCGCCATGGTGCGGGAAGTCGTATCCGACCTGCAAAACGAAATTTCGGGAACGCTGCGGCTCGGGGTCATTCCGACGATCGCTCCTTATCTACTGCATCGTTTCATTCCGGATTTCGTCCGCAAATGCCCGAAGGTCGAACTGCAGATCCGGGAAATGATGACCGGCGACATCATCCGCGCGCTCGACCGCGACATGCTCGACGCCGCAATCATGGCCGGGGGCACTTCGCCCGAAGGCATCCGCGAAGAAGAACTCTTCAACGACCGTTTCTTCGCCTACGTGTCGACCGACCACCCGCTCTGCCAGCGCAGCAACATCCGTATCGAAGATATCGACGTGCGCCATCTGCTGCTGCTGTCGGAAGGGAACTGCCTGCGCGACCAGGTGATCGAACTGTGCCAAGCCCAGAAAAACATCGCCCGGCAGTACTCTTTCGAAAGCGGATCGCTCGAAACCCTGATGCGGATCGTGGACAACACCCCGAACCTGATAACGATCATTCCGGAAATGGTCGCCGACTACATCGACGAAAAACACCGTCCACAGGTCAAAACGCTGGCCAAAGGGGCCGCATCGCGCAAAATCACGATTGCGGTTCGCCGCACCTACGTCAAACGGTCGCTGATCGACGCGCTGAAAGAATCGGTCATGAACGTCGCGCGGAACTGATCCGTTTTATCTTTTGCAGGATATTTGCAGTTTTCCGGAAGGGCGCCCGAACGCCTCTCCGAAGTTATCCGTATAACTACGGGCAAAAAATTTTGAATTTATAACTTTTTCGTATCTTTACCTCCTTAAAATGAAGTAAAAACCTATGAGTAAACTGATCGATACAATCGCAGAGGCTATACAGGACAAAAAAGGGAAAAACATCATATCGCTGGATCTGAGCGGTTTCGACGGGGCTGTATGTCCCGCTTTCGTTATCTGCAACGCCGACTCGACTACGCAGGTCGAGGCCATCGCCCGGGGAATCGAAGAGAAAACGCTGGCCGATCTGGGCGAAAAAGTATGGCGCGTCGAAGGAATCACCAACAGCGTATGGGTCGTAATGGATTACGGGGACGTGCTGGTGCACATTTTCCAGACCGAGCTGCGCGATTTTTACAAACTCGAACAACTCTGGGCCGACGCTCCGGCGACCCGCTACGAATCCGAAGCGTAAGACAATATCGCAACGGGCCGACCGTTGATTTTTTGGATAAAAGCATCACATAACAAACATGAAACCGAATCATAACAACAATATGCCCCAGTTGGGGGGCAAACGTCCGAAATTCAACATCTACTGGGTTTGGATGATCCTGGCCGTGGTGATCCTCTCGTGGGGACTGCTGGGTAACGAGAAAGTGACGCACACGACCACATGGGACGGCGTGAAGGAGATGATCGAAAAGGGAGACCTGCAAAAAATCGTCGTCGTGAACAAAGAGACGGCCGAGGTCTACCTGAAACCCGACAAGGTCGCGTCCTACTCCGACCGGAAAGAGTACAAAGGGATCACCGAACAAGGGCCCCAGTTCTCGTTCAATATCGGATCGCTCGACTATTTCCAACACAACCTGGAAAACGCGCAAACCGAATACGATCAAGAAGTTCCGCTCAGTTTCGAAACGCGCCGCAACATCTGGGGAGATGCATTTACGCTGATCTTCCCGATCCTGATCCTCGTCGGAATCTGGTGGTTCCTGTGGCGGGGCATGTCGCGCGGCAACAATGGCGGCGGCGGCGGGATCTTCAGCGTCGGCAAGGCCAAAGCGCAGATGTTCGACAAGGATGCGAACGTCAACATCACGTTCAAGGACGTCGCCGGACTCGAAGAAGCTAAAGTGGAAATCATGGAAATCGTCGATTTCCTGAAAAACCCGGGCAAGTACAGCGACTTGGGCGGCAAAATTCCGAAAGGCGCCCTGCTCGTAGGCCCTCCGGGAACCGGTAAGACGCTGTTGGCGAAAGCCGTGGCCGGAGAGGCGAACGTGCCGTTCTTTTCGATCAGCGGTTCCGACTTCGTCGAGATGTTCGTCGGCGTCGGCGCGTCGCGGGTGCGCGACCTGTTCCGGCAGGCAAAAGAAAAAGCGCCCTGCATCGTCTTCATCGACGAGATCGACGCGATCGGGCGGGCGCGCAGCAAGAACGTCGGCTATTCGTCGAACGACGAGCGAGAAAATACGCTGAACCAGTTGCTGACCGAGATGGACGGTTTCGGAACGAACGCCGGCGTGATCGTGCTGGCCGCCACGAACCGGGCCGACATCCTCGACAAAGCGCTGCTGCGGGCCGGACGCTTCGACCGCCAGATCAACGTCGAACTGCCCGACCTGAAAGAGCGCCGTGAAATTTTCGACGTGCACCTGAAAAACCTGAAGCTCGATCCGAAGCTCGACCGCGACTTCCTGGCCCGCCAAACTCCGGGATTCTCGGGCGCCGACATCGCCAACGTCTGCAACGAGGCGGCCCTGATCGCCGCCCGCAACAATAAGAAACAGGTCGAGAAGGAGGATTTCCTCAGCGCCATCGACCGGATCATCGGCGGCTTGGAACGCAAGAACAAGATCATCATCCCGTCCGAAAAACGGACGATCGCCTATCACGAAGCGGGGCACGCCACAGTAAGCTGGGTACTCGAACACGCCAACCCGCTGATCAAGGTAACGATCATCCCGCGCGGCAAAGCGCTGGGCGCGGCTTGGTACCTGCCCGAAGAGCGCCAGATCACCACGAAGGAGCAAATGCTCGACGAGATGGCCGCCATCCTCGGCGGGCGCGCATCGGAGCTGCTGAACTTCGGCAAAGTATCCACCGGGGCGCTGAACGACCTCGAACGCGTGACCAAACAGGCTTATGCAATGGTCGCTTACTACGGAATGAGCAGCGAAGTGGGGAACCTGAGCTTCTACGATTCGACCGGACAGAACGACATGGCGCTGACCAAACCGTACAGCGAACGGACGGCGCAGGAGATCGACGCCGAAGTGAAGAAGCTGATCGACGGAGCCTTCCAGCGTTCGCTGGAAACGCTCGAAAAACACCGCGCCGGGCTGACCCAGTTGGCCGAGCTGCTGCTCGAACGGGAAGTCATTTTCGCAGAAGACCTCGAAAAGATATTCGGCAAGCGCAAAGGCGAAATCCGCAAAGAACTGGAAGTCAAAATCGAAGAACCGTTGAACAGTGAGCCGTCTGCTGAATAAAACGCTGTATGTCCGGACGCTGAGCGGCATCGCGCTGCTGATCGTCGTACTGGGAATGGTGCTGTGGTCGCCGTACAGCATGCTTGCATTGGGCGTATTTCTCACGGCCGGAATCATGCGTGAGTTTTACCGAATCGGGCGGCTTACCGGCGCGCGGCCGCTCACGACATATCCGATCGTCGTCGGAGCGGCGATCGTCGTTCTCGCTTTCCTGATAAAAACGGGTACGCTTGCGCCGGTCTGCCTCGCAGCGACGCTTCCGCTCGTCTTCGTCCTGTTCATCGCCGAACTCTATCGCAAACAGCCGTCGCCGCTGACGAACATCGCATGGGAAATCGCAGGGATCGTCTATGCGGCGGTACCGATGGCGCTGTTCGTGACCCTTCCGGTCGCCGTCCGCGGCGCGGAGATCGACTATTCGCCGGCCGTCCTGCTGAGCATCCTGTTTATCGTCTGGGCCAACGACGTGGGCGCTTATCTGTTCGGCGTGGCGTTCGGACGGCGCAAACTGTTCGAGCGCATCTCCCCGAACAAATCGTGGGAAGGATTCTTCGGCGGGGTAGCCTGCGCCGTGGGCGTGGGCATGCTGGTCGCGTTGTGGCAGGACGCTTCGGTTCCAGCATGGGCCGGGGCCGGGGGAATCGTCGCCGTTACCGGGGTTTTCGGCGACCTGGTCGAATCCATGTTCAAACGTTCGGTCGGGATCAAAGACTCCGGGAACATTCTTCCGGGACACGGAGGCTTCCTGGATCGCTTCGACGCGCTGATTTTGGCATTGCCTTTTGTTTACACCTATTTTAGCATTATATTTACGCTCTGAAACCCAATCTGAGATAGTATGAAAATCCATAAGGAGGGAGCTCCGATCATCGTGTGCGCCGCGGCTCTGGCAATCATTCTTGCCGTACTTTCTTTTTGGTTGCTGCCGACAGCGGCGGCATGGATCGTATCCGTGGCGGCATGGATCGGCGTACTGTTCATCACCTCCTTTTTCCGAAGCCCGTCGCGGCCGCTGTTTCAGGACGACGAAGCCGTATATTCGCCGGCGGACGGAACGATCGTCGCGCTCGAGGAGGTCGAAGAAAAGGAATATTTCAAGGACAACCGGATCGTGGTATCGGTCTTCATGTCGATTTGGAACGTGCACATCAACTGGTTCCCGGTTTCGGGAACGGTCGATTACTTCCGGCATCACCACGGGCTGTTCCTGGTGGCATGGCATCCGAAATCGTCGGAAGACAACGAACGGACGACGACGGTCGTGGACATGGGCGGACAAAAAATCATGTTCCGCCAGATCGCCGGCATGGTAGCCCGGAGGATCGTCTCTTACGCCCGCGTAGGGCACCGCGCCGAACAAAATTCGCAGTGCGGATTCATCAAGTTCGGCTCGCGGGTCGATCTGTTCCTACCGCTGGACGCCGACGTCCGGGTCAAGCTCGGCGACAAGGTGGTCGGTACGCAGACGCTGATCGCACGGTTGAAAAAGCAGTAATTTCGGCCGGGTTACGCCGGAATCCGCACCTCGAAGATCAAGACATTCCGACTCTCGAGACCCAGATTATATTCATATTATGAACAAATATTTTCTCTGTTTTTTATTCATTTGCTTATCCCCTAAGTTTGTATTGTCCCAAACGGTTGTTGAACGAAATATCAAAATGGGAAATGAAACAGCTACTGTCAGAGCATGGATTCCTCATACGACAGAACGGGATACAATAACAAATGTGTTATATGTTTTTGATGCGGATTATTGTTTCGATATAGTCGTGTCTCATGTCAATTATCTTTTCAATATGTGCCGCACGATACCCCCTGTTTGTGTTGTCGGCGTTTATTACCCGGGACAAAGAGGCCGGGCATGCGTCGGATTGAATCAAGATAACATGACGCTGAATTCTACGGGTGAATCGTTTTTGCATTATATACAGGATGACGTTTTCCCGGCAGTACAGGACATCATAAAATGTTCTTCATGTTACAACATTTTTTTCGGACACTCCTATTTGGCTGATTATGGCTGTTTTTTGATGAAGAATAAGTCAGAAATGTTCGATTCGTATTTGCTTTTGGCTCCTGAAAGTGGCAGGGTACCTATTTTTGAAAAAAGCGATGTTGCCGATAAGCGAATCTATATTGCTATTGGAAATCAAGATGCCAAAAGGAGAGTCAAGTTCTCCCGACATCTATCGACGGCTGTAAAAAGGGTTGCCGATAATACGAACGTAAAGATGCAGATTTTCAACACTGCTACCCATATGTCAATTATTCCCGTAGCACTTACTTCTGGCATCAACTACCTATACAAGGATTTGGTGAATAAAGATAATATATCCGAATTTATCAACAGGAAGAAAGGCATTGTAGAAAATTATGAGACATTGTGTTCCTTCAATGCCTTTTATCATTGTAAATTGAGAAATGATGCAAGGACCATATTAGACCTTCTGGAATTGTCCAAACCTTGTTCTGTAGAAGAATTTGAAACGGTTCTGGAACATTTACCGGCAACTAATGGGAATCACCATGAAATAATCGCTTTCGAGTACTTGAATTTAAAATGTTATGATAAAGCTGAAGCGTATTTCAATAAAGCTATTGATTTATATATAAAAGAAGGGGCGAGGAATTTCATGAACAACGCTTATGACGGACTGATTCAATTATATGTAGAGAAGAAAGAACCGTCGTCTAACGTGGACCATATCTACGAAAAGGCTATGAGTTCAATGCCCGGAGATTTTGATTTATATTTCAAAAGAGGAAAGTTCAATATCGAGAGCGAATTTAATAATGAAAAAGGTATAATTTTTCTGCAAAAATACCTGTCGAATTATAACGAATCGTACAGACTGTATCCTTTGTGTGATGTTTTTTATTATATCGCCTTGGGATATTTTCGATTGGGAGCTTTTCAGGAAGCACAAAGTTGGATTGATAAATCTTTGAAAGAAAATGCGGGTCATAAAAAATCCAAGTTATTAAAAAATAAAATTTATAGTAAAATATGATTCTTATTTTTAGTATTTTTACAGATTCAACCACAACAGAAGTTATTGATCGGTTAAAAGCCTTTGATCCGGATTTATCCATTGTTCGTATATCATAAAATATAGATTCTACATTCAGAATACAACAAAAGATTTGTTGACAAATGCAATAGCATCGTACAAACAGCATTATCGAATTTATAAAAATGTCTAAAATATACCGGTATATCGTTGCAGGAGTCATCACGGCAGTGGTTCTGTTCCTCGTGTGGTATTTCAGCAACGTAGTCGCGTATATCCTGACGGCGGCAGTGCTGGCGATGATCGGCAAGCCGCTAACCGACCTGCTCAGCAGACTGCATATCGGCAAGACGCGGCGGCTGCGCGTTCCCCGTTGGCTGGCCGCCTTATGCACGCTGCTCATGATCTGGATCGTCATCGTCGGACTGTTCGGACTGTTCGTCCCGATCGTTTTCCAGAAGATCAACGAATTTTCATCGCTCGACATCCCGCAACTCATCGGCTATTTCCACGAGCCGTTGATGTCGCTCGAACACTTCATCAAACAAACGTTCGCCATCCGGGACGACGAATTTTCGATCATCCAGGCCATCACCGAGCAGATCAAGCCGCTGCTGAACATCAACCTGATCAACAACCTGCTCGCATCGATCGTCAATACGGTCGGCAACGCGGTCATCGCGGCCTTCTCGATCTCGTTCATTACTTTCTTTTTCCTGAAGGAAAGCAGTCTGTTTTACGACATGGTCATCATCATGTTCCCGAAAAAATACGAAGCGAACATTTCTCGAGCGCTCGGCTCGGTAACCAACCTGTTGGTGCGCTACTTCACCGGAATCGTTACCGAATCGGCGCTGATGACCGTGATCGTCTCGATCGGCCTGCTGATCTGGGGCCTTTCGCCGCACAACGCGTTGGTGATCGGGCTGATCGTCGGCGTGCTGAACGTGATCCCGTACGTCGGTCCCACGATCGGTATCGCGATCGGCATTTTCATCGGCGTTACCGGTATGCAAGGCGACATCTCGACCGGCGGGATGGCGCTGCGGATCGCCGGGACGATCCTGTTCGCGCAGGGCGTGGACAACTTCGTCCTCCAGCCGGTACTCTATTCGAACCGGGCCAAAGCGCACCCGCTGGAGATCTTCCTGGTAATCCTGATCGCCGGATCGCTGGCCGGCGTGCTGGGTATGTTGCTGGCTATCCCGGCCTACAATGTGATCCGCGTCTTCGCCAAAGAATTTTTCAACAATTTCCGCGTCGTCCAGAAACTTACCGAAAAAATCTGACGGATTCCGGACAAATTTTATTAAATTTGTTTGTCTTTTTTGCGGGCGGCTCGTAAAAAAGAAGTCGCTTTTCCCTAAAATTTTACGCTCATGCGCAAACTGTTCCCGCTGCTCGTCCTGAGTCTGCTGCTGTCTTCGAACGCCGCCGTCGCCGAAAAAGCGGCCGAATGCGGCGTAAATTCCGAACGGCTGATGCTGGCGGGAGACCGCCCCGACCCTTCGATCACCCGAGACGGAGATACCTATTATATGGTGCATTCTTCGTTCGAATACGCGCCGGGCCTGCTGATCTACCGATCGAAAGACCTGGTGCGCTGGGAACCGCTGGTCAATGCGTTGCACCGGTACGTGGGATCGGTATACGCCCCGGATATCGTCAAACACAACGGCCGGTGGTACATCTATTTTCCGGTGGTCACTCCGGCCCATACGACCAACATGGTCGTATGGGCCGACTCCCCGGAAGGGCCGTGGAGCGAACCGGTCGACTTGCAGATCGGCGGGATCGATCCGGGACACGCGGTCGATGCGGAGGGAAACCGCTACCTGCTGATGAGCAACGGCTACCTGGTTCCGCTGGCCGCCGACGGGCTTTCGACGACCGGCCCCGCACGAAAAGTTTACGACGGATGGGAATTTCCGAAGGAGTGGGACGTAGAAGGATTCTGCCTCGAAGGGCCCAAAATCCGAAAAATAGGAAAATACTACTATATGCTGACGGCCGAGGGAGGAACGGCCGGGCCGCCGACCAGCCACATGGTCGTCGTCGCGCGGGCCGAGCGCCTAACCGGCCCGTGGGAAAACAGCCCGTACAATCCGCTGGTACATACCTACTCCCCGGACGAGCGCTGGTGTTCGAAAGGACACGGGACGCTGATCGACACCCCCGACGGACAGTGGTACGTCGTTTACCACGCCTATGAACGGGGATTCTACACGTTGGGTAGGCAAACGCTGATCGAACCCGTCGCCATGACCGAAGACGGCTGGCCCACCGCGGTTGCCCGTCCTGCGAAAAAACAGCCGGCGAAACAGGAAACTGCCGCTTCTTTCTCGGACGATTTCTCGACCGACCGGACCGGAACGCAATGGCAGTTCGCCGGGGAATACGATCCGCAGCGGGCGCGCCGAGAGAACCGTACCCTCGTGATGCAGGCCCGCGGCAACGACCCGTCCGACGCCTGTCCGATGCTGTTCGTTACCGGAGATCATGCCTATGAAATGGAGGTCGAAGCGCAATGCGCGCCGGAAGCAGTCGCCGGACTGGTGCTCTTTTACAATCCGAAACTCTATACCGGAATCGGCCTGGACAAAGGACGCCTGGCAATCCACGTGCTCGGCAGGGCCGAGTCGTTCGACGTGCAGCTTCCCCGGCACGTCTGGTTCCGGCTGCGGAACGACCGGCACGTCGTCTCGTTCTGGTACAGTCCCGACGGACAGAATTGGACGAAGGCAGACAAAAGCTGCGAAACCTCGGGCTATCACCACAACATGGCCGGAGAGTTCCTGAGCCTGCGGCCGGGAATCTACGCGGCGGGCTGCGGCGAAGTCGTTTTCAGGAATTTCAAGTACAAAACATTATAAAACAACCACAAACAAATCAAACGGAATGAAAAAAATCCTCTTTCTGAGCTTGTCGTTGCTGACGGCCGCCGGGATGTCGGCCAAAGTGACGCTGCCATCCGTACTGGGCAGCAACATGGTGTTGCAACAGCAGTGCAACGCCAACCTGTGGGGCAAAGCCGCCCCGTCGAAAAAAGTAACGGTCACCACTTCGTGGGACAACCGCAAATACACCGTCCAGGCTGCCGCCGACAGCACCTGGAAGACGGCGGTCGCCACGCCTGCCGCCGGAGGACCTTACTCGATCCGGATCAGCGACGGCGAAGCGATCGTACTCGACAACGTGATGATCGGCGAAGTCTGGATCTGCTCCGGGCAGTCGAACATGCAGATGCCGGTCATGGGCTTCCCCGGACAGCCGGTAGTCGGTTCGAACGAGGCGATTCTGAACGGGACGAACAGCGACATCCGGATGTTCGTAGTACGCCGCGAAGTGAGCGACCGGCCGCTGGACGATTGCAACACCGACACCGGATGGCAGGAAGCTACGACCGAAAGCGTCGCCGGATTCACCGCCGTCGGCTATTTCTTCGGCCTGAACCTATACAAAGTGCTCGGCATTCCGATCGGCCTGATCGAAACGGACTGGGGCGGAACCCGCATCGAAACCTGGATGGACATGGAAACCGCCCAAAAAGTAGAACAAAACCAAGTTGAAAAAGACAAAAACCATCAGGCCCCGAACAAGACCGCACAACTGTACAACGCGATGATCCATCCGTTGGTCAACTACACGGCCCAGGGATTCATCTGGTATCAGGGCGAATCGAACATCCACACCGGAAACGCGCACCTGTACAGCCAGTATATGCAGCAGCTCGTCTCGCTGTGGAGAAACGAGTGGGGCAATCAGCAGATGCCGTTCTACTACGTCCAGATCGCGCCGTTCGTTTACGAAGGCGACGACAAAATCAGCGTACCGCTGATCGTCGAACAGCAGCTCGCCGCAATGGACAAAATCCCCTATTCGGGTATGGCCTCGACGACCGATATCGGCAGCGGCCCCTGCATTCACCCGTCTCAAAAAATCCCCGTAGGCGAACGTCTCGCCCTGCTGGCGCTGAGCAAAACCTATGGCAAGAAGGGCCTGATCTGCGAAAGCCCGCGCTTCGAATCGGTGCGTTTCGAAGACGGCAAGGCGATCGTGCGTTTCAAGACCGAAGGTACGCTGGGCCCGGATTATTCGGGACGGATCAAAGGCTTCGAGATCGCCGGAGCCGACAAGATTTTCGTTCCGGCACGGGCCGAATACATCGTCGGACAACCGGAGATCGCCGTCAGCTCGACGATTGTCGAGAATCCGGTCGCCGTGCGCTACGCGTTCCGCAACGTACCCGACCAGACGACACTGTACAATACCGGATGCAAAACGGGGCAATGGCTGATGTCCACGCCGTTTTCCCGGAGTGCTTTCTCCA
>OGXI01000054.1_pt1 | contig 84574 bp, 78 predicted proteins | sample 1576221 | NCBI WGS metagenome assembly OGXI01 (sample SAMEA3541523, study PRJEB24748) | human gut metagenome | biome: human gut; feature: human-associated habitat; material: faeces | place: China | collected 2012
AAACCGTATCACTTAAAACAGGGTTATCATGAGTCAAATCCGCAAGAACACTTAGTATTTTATGTCTCCATACAAGAGAGGTTGGTTCACTTATTCCAGCGATATCAGCAGAACGAGCAAGAGTATCACCATTAAATAAAGATTGAATATATTCAAACCATTGATAAGGTTGCTTTTTAGTGTATGAAAGCAATGAACCAGTAATAGAAGAAAATGTTTTTGAACATTCTTTACACAAATATCTTTGATTGCCTTTATTATCCTTGCCATATTTAATGATATGTTTACTTTGGCAATGAGGACAAAAAGAACTATCATAGTTGTTTGATAGTTCTTCATGAATATTTGAATCGTAGATGTGATTGATCAAGTGATTATTAATTTTTTCTCTAATAATTTCAATTTCATCATCACTTGCATTATTAATAATTGAATCAATAATATCATTAAACATTTTATTTTCCATAGCTTCCCACCTCTTGACTATATGATAGAACAAATCAAAATGGTAAGCTTTCTATTACAAAAGTTAGACTGACATTATTAGGTGTTATCACCAATATTTATCTTTAGTTAGGTTATTTGCAAAAAAAGATGACTTGCATCACCTTTTCTTATCTATATTATTAAAAGATAATATTTCATTATATGATTTAGTCTAAAATTGGGAAGTTACGATTTAATCGTTAAAGGGATATAACAACATTATCTTTTAATAGCAAAATTATTTATCTAATTGATAGAATGAATCAACGCCACCATATAAGCTTTGTTTTCCTAATTCATCTTCAATTCTTAATAATTGATTGTATTTAGCAATACGGTCTGTTCTTGATGCAGAACCAGTTTTAATTTGTCCAGCATTTGTAGCTACAGCAATATCAGCAATTGTTGTATCTTCTGTTTCACCAGATCTATGAGAAACAACAGCAGTATAGTTTGCTTTTTGAGCCATTTGAATAGCTTCTAATGTTTCAGTTAAAGTACCAATTTGGTTAACTTTAATTAAGATAGAGTTTGCTGTTTTCTTAGCAATACCTTCTTGTAAACGTTTTGTATTTGTTACAAAGAAGTCATCCCCTACTAATTGTACTTTTTTACCTAATTTTTCAGTTAAATATTTCCACCCTTCCCAGTCATCTTGATCAAGACCATCTTCGATAGAAATAATTGGATATTTTTCAACAAGTTCACCGTAGAAATCAACTAACTCTTTTGAAGTAAAAGTTCTATTTCCTTCACCTGGTAAAACATATTTACCATCTTTATAGAATTCTGAACTAGCAACGTCCATTGCAAGTTTAACATCTACACCTGGTTTATAACCTGCTTTTTCAATAGCTTCAATAACTGTTTGAATAGCTTCTTCATTTGATTTTAAGTTAGGCGCAAATCCACCTTCGTCACCTACAGCCGTATTTAATCCTTTATCATGTAATACAGCTTTTAAATTATGGAATACTTCAGCACCCATACGAATTGCTTCTTTGAATGTAGGAGCTGAAACTGGCATAATCATAAATTCTTGGAAATCAATGTTGTTATCAGCATGTGCCCCACCATTGATAATATTCATCATGGGTGTAGGAATAATATGAGCATTTGCTCCACCAATATAACGATATAATGGCATACCTAATGAATCAGCGGCACATTTAGCAACCGCAAGAGAAACACCTAAGATAGCATTTGCTCCAAGTTTACCTTTATTATCAGTACCATCTAAATCAATCATTGCTTGATCGATTTCTCTTTGAGCAAAAACATCATACCCTAATAATTCAGGAGCAATCACTTCGTTTACATTTTTAACAGCTTGTAAAACACCTTTACCTAAATAACGTGATTTGTCTCCATCTCTTAATTCTACTGCTTCATAAATTCCTGTAGAAGCTCCACTTGGTACGATTGCTCTACCAAAAGCTCCACATTCACTTCTAACTTCAACTTCAACAGTTGGATTTCCACGAGAGTCTAATACTTCGCGTGCTTTAATACTTTGAATTAAATCCATTTTAATACTTCCTTCTTTCATTTTTGTTTTGTTTGTGTTTGTGATTTTTGTTTGTGATCTGGTATCAATAAAAAATGATTTATCAACACGAGGTTAGCTGTAACTAACTGTCTATAAGTTAGCATATACTAACCTTGTGTGTCAACCCTTTTTGACTACTTTTTTTCAACTTCAAATACTATTTTGTTCCTTTTTTTATAAAATATTCTTTGATAGATACAAAAAAATTCCTTTTTTCATTTATTTATCTTTCTTGTTTCATTGACTTTCTTTAATCGACACTTTATAATTTGTTCAGGTGAATTCCTTCACCTGAAGGAAGAAATTTATGTAGTTTTACGTTATTTCTTTTTTAATGTTTGTGATCATTAATGTGATGAAAGGAGAAAATAAAAAATGATTTATTCACATGAAGTTGAAGAAATGTGCACTGTAAATCGTGGTGCATCACACGGATGTGCTCCTATTCCTGAAGAAGGAAAATGGGTATATTCAAGAGAAATCAAAGATATTTCTGGTTTAACACATGGTATTGGTTGGTGTGCTCCACAACAAGGTGCATGTAAACTTACTTTAAATGTTAAAGAAGGTATCATTGAAGAAGCATTAATTGAAACTGTTGGATGCTCAGGTATGACTCACTCTGCTGCTATGGCTAGTGAAGCATTAGTTGGTAAAACTTTATTAGAAGGTTTAAATACTGACTTAGTTTGTGACGCTATTAACACAGCTATGAGAGAATTATTCTTACAAATCGTTTATGGACGTACTCAATCAGCATTCTCTGAAGGTGGATTACCTGTAGGTGCTGGTCTTGAAGACTTAGGTAAAGGTTTAAGATCAATGGTAGGTACATCATACTCTACTAAATTAAAAGGACCTCGTTACTTAGAATTAACTGAAGGTTACATTACTCGTATTGCTTTAGATACAAATGATGAAATTATCGGTTACGAATTCGTTAACTTAGGTAGAATGATGGAAATGATTAAAGATGGAAAAGATGCTAATGAAGCTTTAGAAGCTGCTAAAGGTAACTACGGTAGATTCAACGATGCTGCTAAATACATCGATCCAAGAAAAGAATAATAGGAGGATACGAAAAAATGGCATTATTTGAAAGTTATGAAAGAAGAATTGATCAAATTAACGCTGCATTAGCTAAATATGATATCAAATCAATCGAAGAAGCAAAAGCTATTTGTGATGAAAAAGGTATCAACGTTTATGATATCGTAAAATCTACACAACCAATTTGTTTCGAAAATGCTTGTTGGGCATATACAGTTGGTGCTGCTATGGCAATTAAAAATGGTGATACTAAAGCAGAAGATGCTGCTAAAACAATCGGTGTTGGATTACAATCATTCTGTATTCCAGGATCTGTTGCTGATGATCGTAAAGTAGGTTTAGGTCATGGTAACTTAGGAGCAATGTTATTAAACGAAAATACTCAATGTTTCGCATTCTTAGCTGGACATGAATCTTTCGCTGCTGCTGAAGGTGCAATCAAAATTGCTGAAAAAGCTAACAAAGTTAGAAAAAATCCATTAAGAGTTATCTTAAATGGTTTAGGAAAAGATGCTGCTAAAATCATCTCAAGAATCAATGGTTTCACTTATGTAGAAACTCAATTCGATTATTTCACTGGAGAAGTTAAAGAAGTATCTAGAACTGCTTATAGTGATGGTCCACGTGCTAAAGTTAACTGCTATGGTGCAGATGACGTACGTGAAGGTGTTGCTATCATGCATAAAGAAGGTGTAGATGTATCAATCACTGGTAACTCTACTAACCCTACTCGTTTCCAACATCCAGTTGCTGGAACATATAAAAAAGAATGTATCGAACAAGGTAAAAAATACTTCTCAGTTGCATCTGGTGGTGGAACTGGACGTACTTTACATCCTGATAACATGGCTGCTGGTCCTGCTTCATATGGTATGACTGATACTATGGGACGTATGCATAGTGATGCTCAATTCGCTGGTTCTTCATCAGTTCCTGCTCACGTAGAAATGATGGGATTAATCGGTATGGGTAACAACCCAATGGTAGGAGCTACAGTAGCAGTAGCTGTATCCATTGAAGAAGCTGCTAAAGCAGGTAAATTCTAAGGAATTGCACAAAAATTCATAGAAACGCATGATAAAAATTAGGCATTTTGCATAAAAGTGCCTAATTTTTATTTTTTTGAAAATAAGCCTAAAAATAGCTGTGCCCACGTCATGCCCACGGAAATTTTCTCGCGTGGGCATGACTTTTATAAAAATGACGATAAATTGGATTATTCAGACGGTGATATTTGATGCATATATGACTGTATAGTGTTTGCTCGAAAAGTATATATAATGAATGCGTGTATTTAACTTGCATATTTAGCAAATAAGTTTCATAATAGAATGTGTCGAACAAAATCAACTTGAAAAATTAAGGGTTTCTGTCGACCCATGATAGTGCAAAAAATATAGGGGATCGACAGAAGGCGGAAACGCCTAAAATAGGAGATGTTGCAGAAATATATGATTAGGGACAAGAAAGAAATGTTGAATTTTGAAGAGGTCGACAAAATAGAGACGTTTTTTGGCTTAAATAAGGGGGTGATTTTGGGACGGGAATTAATAGAAACATAATGGAATTTAAATTGTAAACAAAGAAGCATAAGCATAAAAAATGTAAACATGAATTAATAGAAACATAATGGAATTTAAATTGCAAAAGATAAGAAAAGGCGAGATGATCGGAATTGGAATTAATAGAAACATAATGGAATTTAAATAAGCTAGATTATAAAAATATCAATTCAGTTTCCAAAGCGAATTAATAGAAACATAATGGAATTTAAATCAAATTCTGCTGGCGTCGCTTCTTCAATGTAGATTCCGAATTAATAGAAACATAATGGAATTTAAATTATTCAAAACTTTCGATCGATACGACTTTATTAATGAATTAATAGAAACATAATGGAATTTAAATCAATATGCGCAGACTGTAAAAATGGAATTGCTGCAGCGAATTAATAGAAACATAATGGAATTTAAATCAATAAGCAAATGCTCCAATAAGGAATAAGATAAGGAATTAATAGAAACATAATGGAATTTAAATGAATGTGATGTTACATGAATAAATCTTCGTTCGTGTTGGAATTAATAGAATCATAATGGAATTTAAATTACTTCTACAATGCTTGCAACTGGAAACGAGAACGGAATTAATAGAATCATAATGGAATTTAAATTACAGCTTTCTGTGCAACACTACGACCAAATCCAAGAATTAATAGAATCATAATGGAATTTAAATAGAACAGAAACTGCAGAACAGGCAAGCAGAGGAAAAGAATTAATAGAATCATAATGGAATTTAAATAATTATCAGGATTAAAAACAGAAGCCAAGCAGGTAGAATTAATAGAATCATAATGGAATTTAGATTCGGTTGAAATATTAAACCAGTTTGATACATCATTGAATTAATAGAATCATAATGGAACTTAAAGATGGATTTCAATGTAACAGGTTGGAAATCTTAAGGCACTTGGGACTATATGTTTTTACTATCTTTATCAAAAGCAGAAATTTTATCTCAATTATAAAAATTAATAGTTATTATAACCAAACTATCTAAATTTAAATTAAGAATACAAAACAAATATTTCCAATATGGACGATTAACATTAAATTTTATTAATATAATTTAAATTTCAATATGAGAAATTACATTGATATTATAATAGATAAATTTATAAAAATCAATAATAAGAATATGAAAAAATATTATTAATATACGGATAAAATATTAATTGACAAAAGATAACGCTAGCAGTATCATAAAAACAGAAAGGAGAAATTACACCTATGCGTTTAGAATTACAAATGAGTTTATTAAAACCTCAAATTGACACAGATTATCGTAGAATAGTGATATCTTATCTGAAATTTGCATTAGAACACTGCGAAGAAGGAAGGTTCTTTGAAAAATTTTATAAAAAAAGGAATAATATTAACAAAGATTATTCTTTTTCTACAGTCTTTCATAATCCTAAATTTACGAAAGAAAAAATCTATTTTGATAAAAACGAAATGAAAATCATATTCTCATGTAGTGATCAAAAAAGAACAGGATTAATTTTTCACACAGCGTTTTTATCAGTATTGAATATGAAATTCCCTTTGGCTAATGGAAATTATATGATGTTGAAAAAGATAGTGCAAAAAAAAGAAGTATTGATTACAGAACCTGTTGTTTATTTTCAGACAATGTTGGGAAATGGTCTATGTGTACGTGAACATGATAGAGAAACTAATAGAGATTTATTCATTACATGCGAAGATAAAGAATTTACTGATAAGGCAGAGACGATCATAAGAAATCAACTTCAAATAGCAGGATTTTATAAAAATCAATATGAAGATATTAAAATTGAGCCTGTAGATTGTAAAAAGATAGTTGTAAAACATTACGGTATTTTTGTAGATCTAACCGTAGGAATTTTAAAAATATCTGGTGATATGAATGTATTACAATATTTATATCAAAGTGGTGTAGGAAGTCATCATGCTTCGGGATTTGGAGCATTGAATGTAGTAAGACAGGGGGAATATGAATGAAAGATGAAATGGTTTGTTTAGAACCGTTTGATTGGAGATATTCAGCAGCTATTGTTGGTTTACGGAAATATTTGGAGTGGCTTGGTGTTGAAGAATCGGATTTAACTATAACAGAAGAATCTCTTGAATATAATAAAAAATATTTCAACAGAAGAGATTTTTTAAAGTTTGCGGAATTTTACTTTAAAAATGAGATGCATCATATTGCAATAGAAGAAATATTAGAGGAAGAAAATCCTTCGGAAACTCAGATAGCGTATGTTAATGAAAAGATGAAGGCAAATAAAATTTTGAAAGATCTATTTAAAAAGATTAAATTTGATGGACAAAATCAAGCCGAGATAAAAAAGATTATCAATGAAAATCGTGAAGAAATTATATATAAAACTTTTCAAAATAAAAGTAATTTATATAAAAATTATTGTAATCCAAATCAATTATTTAAAGATAGACAAGAATGCTGTAGATTGAACGGATATTATGTAGATATGCCCAAAAAGGGAAAATCTATTTCCTATGCGTTTGACAAATTAAACTATGTAGGAAATGATATTCCGGAATTTGATTTTATTCCATTTGCATTTAGTGGAGGTCGGGAAAAGTTTTTTATTAATGATAATTTTAATTTAAATTATTTACAAAAAACGAATGATCGATGGGCTTATAATGTAAAATTACAAAAAGCAGATTCTAAAATGAATACTAAAAAGATATTTGTGGATTGTATAATTAGATCATATGATCTCCTGAAAAGTGATATAGAGATTATCGTAAAGAATCCAGAACATGAGTATTTCGAAACATTATATTTAAGAAAAGAAAGTTTAAGAATTTTAAAAAATATGAAACCATATTATAAAGTGTTTGGTTTCGATAAAGAGTGTCAACTTGATATATTAAATGAAGTTTTTAATTCAGTAATCAATTTTACTTTATTAGATGATACAATTAATGAGCTGTTAAAAAAATCCAAAGATGGAAAGAAATCGTATGTAATTAGTAAGTTGTTGAAAATAAATATAGAGATTAAGAAAGGAGCAGAATCAATGGAAGAAATGAAAAAATCAATGAAAATAGCATATGCGTGTGCAAAGCAAATTGTCCATAAAAGAGATGGAAATAAATTGAGAATATCAGAGACTAAATTAAAATCATATTGTACAAAATTAACGAATGCAATTATTTTAGATGATTATGATCAATTTCAAAAGATATTAATTAATTTATCTAATTATGCAGAAGTACCTTTGGGATTTGCATATGATTTATTTGAAGATTTTGAGAAAAATAAAGAAATTGCATACACCTTTGTCAATGGTTTAAATCGATACGAAAATAATAATCAGGAGGGAAAAGATTATGAATAAGAACGCATTAACATTAACAGTAGTAGCGAATATGACATCTAATTATTCAGAGGGATTAGGAAATATCGCAAGTGTGCAAAAAGTATTTAAAAATAGAAAAATATATTCTATGCGAAGCAGAGAAAGCTTAAAAAATGCAATCATGGTCCAAAGTGGATGGTATGATGATTTACAAACAGAAGTAGATGGTGCTACACAAAAAAAGGTGAATGAAGATTTGAATGCTATTAATTGTAGAGCCTTAGAAGGTGGCTATATGAATACGAAAGCAACTACATATGTTCGTAGAAGTTCTTTCTATTTAACAGATGCAATTTCAACAGAACATTTTATTAGCGAACCAAGATTTCATAACAATTTATACATGGCAACAAATTACGCAAAAAACAAAGGATTATCTGTTCAAGAACCAGGAAAAAATAATATTGGATTAATGCCATATCAGTATGAATACGACAAATCATTAAAAATATATAGCATGACAGTAGATTTAGAGATGATAGGAAAAGACGAAAATTTTGAAGGGGAAGCAGATCCAAAAGAAAAAGCAGATAGAGTGATTTGTTTATTAGATGCAATTGAAAATCTATCTCTAGTTGTAAAAGGAAATTTAGATAATGCAGAACCAATTTTTGCAGTAGGTGGACTATCTGGTAGAAAAACACACTATTTTGAAAACGTAGTAAATATAGAACAGGCAAATTTAATTATATCGAGTGATTTAAAAAACAAAATTGGTAAAGAATTTTATGTAGGGCTTCTTCAAGGAAATCTTTTGGAAAATGAAGAAGAAATTGAAAATGAATTACATCCAACAACAATTACAGAGATGTTTAATAAACTTCGCCAAGATGTTACAGAATATTATTTAAATTAAATATGATAGGGTGGTGTAATTATGAAAGCATTACGGATTAAATTGCATCAGACAAGTGCAAATTATCGAAAAGAAGAGACAATCGATAACAAAATGACGTATCCATTACCTCCTATTTCAACTGTGACAGGTGCATTGCATAGTATTTGTGGTTATACAGAATATCATAAAATGTTAGTTAGCATTCAAGGAAATTATCAATCCATGCAAAATAAAATTTATACACACCATTGTTTTTTAAATTCAACGATGAAGGATCGTGGGTTGTTGGTTAAAATGAAAAATGAAAATCTGTTATCAACTGCATTTGATAAAGTGGCTGAGGCAAAAAGTTCTAGAAATAGTGATTTTTTAGAAGGTACTTCAATACAGGTATATGATCAAGGACTTTTAGAAGAATATAGAAATTTAAGAAAATTGGGAGACAAGATAGCATTATGGAAAAAATCAGCCGAGTACAAAGAAAAGAGTACTATGTATAAAAAAAAGAAAGAAGAATTAAAAAAACAAAAAAATATCTTTGATAAGAAATCAAAGGAATATGAGGAGATTGTAAAAGAAGAAAAGGACTTAAAACAAGAGGAAAAAGAATGGAAAAGTAGTATAGAAAAATATGAGGAAATACATTATAAAAAACCAATCGCTAAGTTTAGGTCATTAACAAAATCAGTAAAAAAATATGAAATTTTAAATGATATCACACTAATTTTGCACATTCAGGCAGAAGAAGATGTACTAAAAGATATTCAAGATAATATTTATAATTTAAAAAGTCTAGGAAGAAGTGAAGATTTTGTTGATATTGAAGAAAGCGAAATGGTTAAATTGAGTAAGCCCAACAAGGAAATTACAAGTTCTTATTCGGCGTATGTTAATTATAGGGATATAAAGTCAATAAATGGAAAAATTGGGAATATTATCGATTTCAAGAGTATAGGAACACAAGGAACAAAGTACTATATGGGAACAGAATACAAAAAAGAAAAAGGAAAACGTATTTTTCTTCAAGATAAAAAGGTTCCGGTAGTATATGTATCTAAACATAGTGTGGATGAGAAGAGTGACAACGTTTGGGTTGATGAAAAAGATTATATAGTTAATTTTTTGCAAAAGTAGAATGAAATAATAGAATCATAGTGGAAAATATTATAGGATGAAGGGAGAAGTAAATCGTGGGTAAAGAGTTATTTGATTATTATGCAAAACCAGATAAAACTATACGTGAACATTATGAAGATTTATTATATCAGGCGGATATATTAAAAAAGCTAGGATATATTAAAAATGAGCATATAGACTATTTATTAAAAAAAGCATGTAAATGGCATGACACGGGAAAGGCAACGGATGTATTTGAAAAACGTGTGCATAATCCAAGACTACATTTTGATGAAGCAAAAGAAATAGCACATAATATTCTATCTGTATATTATTTAGATAAAGATGAATTTAATGAAGAGACTGAAGATTATTTGGTTGTAGCATGTTGTATTTTGTTTCATCATGACTATTGTAACGAACCATTAGTTATCAGAGAATGTACCTCACTAATTGATTCATTATTAATACCCGAATATAATCATAAACCAAGTAGACGAGTTTTAAAAAATATCTGTGAAAATTATCTAGAAAAACCAGAAACAATCTTAGTAAAAGGATTATTACATCGATGTGATTACAGTGCAAGTGGAGATTATCGAGTAGAATATCCAAATAATTTCTTAGAAGCTGGTTTAAATCAAATGATGAATGACTGGAAGAAAAAGAAAGAAGATAGTTGTTGGAACGACCTACAGCAGTTTTGCATAGAAAATAGAAAAGAAAATATTATTGCATTAGCTCCAACAGGAATGGGGAAAACCGAGGCAGGATTATTATGGATCGGTGATCATAAAGGATTCTTTATCTTGCCAATACGAACAGCAATCAACGCAATTTATGATAGAATCAAAAATCAGATTCTAAAAAATGAAAAATTAGAAGAACGGTTAGGATTATTACATTCAGAAAGCTTATCGTATTACCAGGGTCATGTAGGAGAAGAAATGGACATCTTGGATTATCGAAACAGGGGAAAAAATTTATCGTTACCACTAAATGTATCAACGTTAGATCAGCTATTTGATTTTGTTTTTAAATACAAAGGATATGAGATGAAATTAGCGACATTAGCATATTCAAAAATTGTAATTGACGAAATTCAGATGTATGATGCCGAAATGTTGGCCTATTTAATTTATGGATTGAGACGTATCCATGAATTGGGTGGTAAAATAGCAATCGTTACAGCTACGTTACCTCCATTTATCAAAGAATTATTGAAAGATAAAAAGATAGGAAATATAGAGTTTAAAGAACAGGATTTTACGAATGATTTAAAAAGACATTCTGTAAAGGTGTTGGAACAATCAATTTGCGAAGACGATATTATTCAATGTTACAATCAAAATCTAAAAGAAGGCAAAGGAAATAAAATACTGGTTGTATGTAATACAATCAAGAAAGCACAAAAAATGTATGATCAAATAAAAGAAAAAGATGATACATTAAATGTTCATGTATTACATAGTAGATTTATTCGAAAAGACCGTAAAAATTTAGAAAATCAGATTAGAGAATTTGGACAAACATATCGAGAAGGAAATGAGTTAGATATACAAAATGGTATCTGGATTGCAACATCGGTTGTAGAAGTCAGCTTAGATATTGATTTTGATTATCTATTTACAGAATTAAATGATTTAAATGGGTTATTCCAGAGAATGGGTAGATGTAACAGAAAAGGTGTGAAGCCATTAAACGAGTATAATTGTTTCGTTTATTGTGATGGAAACGATGTCAAACGGGGACGAAAAGGATTTATAGATCCTGTATTTTATGAACAGTCCAAAAAGGCGATAATGACGGTCGATGGGCTTCTTGAAGAAAGTGAAAAAATGAAACTTATCAATGAGTATTTCGCAGTGGATGATATAAGAGAAAGCGATTATATGCGTCAATTTAGAGAAACATTTTGTTGGATTTCAGAAGGTATAGAAATTGGAACATTTAGACGTGATGAAATAAAAATGAGAAATATTTTTACGGAATCAATTATACCTAAGGAAGTTTATGATAAAAATGAAGATGAGATTTCATCATTGGTAAAAGAACAAAAATCGAAATCAAAACAATTAAGAGATTCTGAACTCGAACAAGAGGAAAAAGATAATCTATTCAGAGAAAGACTAGAAATTCAAGAAAAATTAAGAGACTTTATTGTACAAATTCCATATTATGAATATGTTCAATATGATAAAAATGTATATGAAGTACACGAAATGGTAGATATAAGCAAATACGAACATATAAAAGTTATGGACTGTAATTATGACATAAAAGGATTTTATCCATTGGATTATAAAGATGTAGGAGAAGATGCTATGATGTTTTAAAAGAGGTGTCTATGGAAGAACGAATTACAGGAGTTATGGTTTATTATTATTTTGTATGTAAACGTAAATTATGGTACTTTTGTCATGATATTCAAATGGAAAACGCTTCTCAAAATGAAAATGTTTTATTAGGAAAATTGTTAGATGAATCAAGTTATAGTAGAAATCAAAAACATATTAATATCGATGATACAATAAATATTGATTTTATAAAAGATTTTCAAGAAATTCACGAAGTGAAAAAAAGTAAGGCGATAGAAGAAGCGGGAATATGGCAGGTAAAATATTATTTGTATTATTTAAAGAAAAGAGGTGTTGATATCACAAAAGCACAGATAGATTATCCGTTATTAAAGAAAAATATAGAAGTTGAACTATCACAACAAGATGAGAAACAGATGGAAAATATTATAGAGCATATTATTCAAATCAAGAAACGGTCAACACCAGAATTAGAGGATTCAAAAAAGATATGTAAAAAATGCGCATATTATGACATTTGTTTTATATGAGGGGAGAATGTCTATGAAGAAAAGTCTTTATATATACAATTGCGGAGATTTAAAAAGAAAAGATAATACATTGCGTTTTACAACTTATGACAATGAGAAAAGAGATGTTCCGATTGAAAGAATTTCCGATATTTATGTCATGTCGGAATTATCGTTCAATACAAAATTTATAAACTTTATATCCCAATATGGAATCCCAATGCATTTTTTTAATTACTATCATTTTTATACAGGAAGTTATTATCCACGAGAAAATTTATTATCTGGGGAATTATTAGTAAAACAAGTAGGACATTATACAGATGGAGAAAAAAGGATTGGTATTGCAAGCAAATTTATTGAAGCGGCAGCAGAAAATATTTATCGAAATTTAAGATATTATAATGGCAGAGGAAAAGATGTAACAGAGTATATGAGAGATATTGATCAATTAAAAAAGAAAATACCAAATGCACAAGCCATTGATCAACTAATGGGAATTGAAGGAAATATCCGTAAAAAGTATTATCAAGCATGGAGTGTTATTATCAATCAAGAAATCGAATTTGAAAAACGTGTAATGCATCCGCCAGATAATATGCTCAATTCATTAATTTCATTTGTGAATTCACTTATTTACTCAAAAACACTTACAGAAATATATCATACACAATTAAATCCGACGATCAGTTATTTACATGAACCTGGAAGTAGACGATATTCTTTATGTTTAGATATATCAGAAATTTTTAAGCCACTGATTGGAGATCGTCTGATATTTTCATTATTGAATAAAAATCAAATTACAGAAAACAGTTTTACTAAAGAATTAAATTTCCTTCACCTGAAAAAAGAGGCATCACAATTAATTGTAAATGAACTAGAAAAGAAATTACAATCAACGATCATGCACAAAGATTTGCATAGAAAAGTATCTTATCAATATTTGATCAGGTTAGAAGCATATAAGCTGATTAAACATTTGATTGGTGAAAAAGAATACGAAGGCTTTAAAATGTGGTGGTAATATGTATGTAGTGTTAGTCTATGATATTAGTCAAGAAAAAAATGGCGCAAAACGATGGTCAAAGATATTTAAAATAAGCAAAAAATATTTATCACATATACAAAACTCTGTGTTTGAAGGAGAAATCAGTAAACCACAATTAACGCAACTGTATCAGGAAATGAAGCCTTATATTGATACAGAATTAGATTCAGTTATTATATTTAAGAGTAGGCAAGAAAAATGGTTAGATAAGGAATTCTGGGGCAGAAAAGAGGATAAGACGAGCTTTTTTCTTTAAAATATCGATTGACAAAACAACGAGGTTTTGAGGCTTGAATAAGAAAATCATAAAGGGATAGAATTAATAGGAACAAAAGCTTAAGGTCCATGAAACATAGGAGTTTAAGATGAACTTTAATATGAGGAATGTAGTAATATCGTAAATGCTATAACAATTATGCTAGAAAGTAGAAAGAGGAAACATAGAATGAATTGTGCAGTTTTGAGTAACCAAAAAAATTTTACAATTTTTAAGTATGGAAATCGTATCATAAGATTCAAAGCACCATACTCATTAGAAAAATATACAGAAGTAAAAGAGTGGGATCATGGATATTTAGTAGTAATGGCGAAGTATAAACACAACGAAGAAAGTGAAGAAGAATATATAGATTTAATACCGATACTAAAAAATTTATATATTTCTCCAGAAGAATTTTTAAAAGAAATAAAGGAGGTCAAAGTTAAGAATGATTGATATTATCAAAGTAGCTGATGAAGCAGATTTGATTGTAAATGGTTATGCATTTACAAAAAGTGAAGAGGGATATAGAGTTTTAAATCTAAATAATCCAGAGCATGCACTAGTATTATCAGAAGATGGTGAAGCAGTAGAAACAACTATGGATGACATAGAAATTGAAATTGTGAAAGATTATTATAAAAAGAATAAGAAATACATGGAGGATTAGAAGTGCCGAAGTATTATGAATTTAAAGTTGCTGGATATTATTTATATTTTACTTCGTTTTGTACAATAGAGTGTATGCATGTACATGCTAGTGATAGAAAATTAACAGAAGCAGGATCAGCAAAGTTTTTTGTAAAAGAAAACGGAGATACTGTTTTACAAAATAATGGAATACTGAATAATAGAGAAATTTTAAAAATACAAGATTTCATAAAAGATAATTATAAAGATATGTATTTGAAATGGGCAAAATATAGTGAAAATGGTTTCTATGGAGAAAAATAGAAAATTGACCACATTGGAATCATAATAGTAAATGTTAGATAAAATTAAATTGAAAAGTTAGAAGTTTCTGTTGACCTATGATAGTGCAAAAAATATAGGGGATCGACAGAAGGCGGAAATGCCTAAAATAGGAGGTGTTTCGGGAATATATGATTAATGAGAAGAAAGACATGTTGAATTTTGAAGAGGTCGACAAAATAAGGATGTTTTGGGGCATAGATAAGGGGATGATTTTGGAACGGGGAATTAATAGAATCATAGTGAAATGTAAATCAGCAGTTCCGCAGATGAACACACAGGCTGCAGCTACGGAATTAATAGAATCATAGTGAAATGTAAATTATTTATCATTGTATGTATAATTTATCAAAAGGAAGGAATTAATAGAATCATAGTGAAATGTAAATTGCTTTTCAATGATGTTCTTTTTTGCATTCTTCGCTGGAATTAATAGAATCATAGTGAAATGTAAATCAGCTTATGTGGAAGTATTACACGAATACCAAACTGGAATTAATAGAATCATAGTGAAATGTAAATGATGGATTGGATACATCTGAGGGATCACTAATTTATCGGAATTAATAGAATCATAGTGAAATGTAAATTTATATCAATCAAACCTAGAAAAATGTTACGGAATAAGAATTAATAGAATCATAGTGAAATGTAAATAAGGCAGACAAACAAATTAGCGGAAAAAGGCTATATCGAATTAATAGAATCATAGTGAAATGTAAATTTGTTTAAGTCTAATGAAATACGCCTGATAGGTCTGGAATTAATAGAATCATAGTGAAATGTAAATTAGAATTTTGATGGACATTCTAAAAAGAAAAATTGCGAATTAATAGAATCATAGTGAAATGTAAATCAACCTAAATATGCATCGGTTCTACCACCCCATGTGAATTAATAGAATCATAGTGAAATGTAAATGATGATTTACGAACTGCCAAGTGCTTTACAGCAGATGAATTAATAGAATCATAGTGAAATGTAAATTCAATCACGAAGGGTGCAACAAAACTTGCTGATCTAGAATTAATAGAATCATAGTGAAATGTAAATGCATCTGACATAAAAAGCTTAACATCGTCAATATAGGAATTAATAGAATCATAGTGAAATGTAAATTATGTTTTTAACTGGCGAGTTGGCAGTTTTGGGCGAAAAATCAAAAAATATTAAGCTTAACCTGAATTATCCACGACTTCGTCGTGTTAGCGGCTGAAAGTCGTATAGTTACTATATTTTAAAGATTTTATCAAAAAACTCAATCGCATGGATGTGATATCCAATCAATCTCAGCATCAGATTAAGAATGGTGAAATGCTCCTTGCAAACAAAATATATCTGATAAATCAGATGTATTAATGTCCCAAGGACGCTTTTTGTATGTTATAATAAATACAATCACTAAGTATCGGATAAATAAAGATAAAATGAAGGAATAGAAAGTCATGAAGATAGCGAAAAAAGTATTAAAGACAATAGGAGTTTTATTAGGCTTTATTGTGGTCATTGTGCTAGGATATATCATTTATCTCTATGCAAGTTACCATAGAATTGAAGATAATAAATCCCTTTCCGTAGAATCTCACACAGAAACAAAACAAACACTAACAACAGGAAAACAATATTCAGCAATTACATATAATATTGGATTCGGAGCCTATACGCCAGATTTCAGCTTTTTTATGGATGGAGGAAAATCATCTTGGGCAAAGAGCAAGAAAAGTGTTCTTAAAACAGTAAAAAATGCAGGAAATCTAACAAAATCGTATAATCCGGATTTTGCCTTAATAGAGGAAGTAGATCTTAATTCCACCAGAAGTTATCATGTAAATGAATATTCCATACTAAAGAAATGCTTGAAGAATTACGATACAGTATTTGCACAAAATTATGATTCTGCTTTTCTATTTTATCCATTCACACAGCCGCATGGAAGCAGCAAAGCAGGATTAGCTTTATTTTCCAGATACCCGATCAAAGATTCATTAAGAAGAAGTCTTCCGATTTCAACATCATACAATAAATTTTTTGATTTAGATCGTTGCTACAGTATTTCAAGAATTCCAGTGGATAATGGGAAATACCTCGTGATCTTTCAGCTTCATATGTCAGCCTACGGAAACAGTGATAAAATCAGAAAAGGACAGATCCGTATGCTTTCAGCGGATATGAAAAAAGAATACGAAGCAGGAAATTATGTATTATGTGGCGGGGATTTTAACCATGACCTCAAGGCTGCAGAAGATGACGATTCTACCGATAGGGAATCCTGGGCATATCCATTCCCAAGAAAGATGCTTCCAGAACATTTTTCTTTCTGTATGGATCAACTGCCAAAGAAAGAAAATCTGTGGAATAGTTCACGAAATGCAGATATGAAATATATACCAGGAAAGACTTATACCGTTACATTGGATGGATTTATTATCTCAGATAATGTAAAATGTGATATGTATAAGAATATTAATACGGGATATTCATATTCAGATCATGACCCGGTATATGTGAAGTTTGAATTGAATAAGGATTAACAAGGAAGTCGGCATGATGGAGCAAACCCATCCGCTCCGGCGAATGCTTAACGAGAAATAGTCGTTCTACACTTACCAGGGGCAGGATGGCTATTTTTTATCTGTGATAAAACGTAAGCGTTCTACAGGAATTAAGAGATCAATGGCAGGTTTTTCATTGAGGAGATGATTTTATTATGATAAAATATCACAAAGATGATTTAGAATGCAATCAGTGCATTTTGTATACGGTGGAATAAATTCGAAGGTGAGGAATGTATGAATAATACAAAGAGAAACTTGTTGATATCTTTTGGAATGTGGCTGGTATTTGAGGGGATTGCGATCACACTCTGGATCACGAAGGATAATATTTTTTATCTTTTGAATTTCAGTTATATTGGAACATCGATCACACTGGGGCTTATATTGTTTCAGTTTGATTACAGACATGCACGTAGGATCGTTCAGCTTCTGGTCGGTATGTATATGCTGGTTTATCTAGGACTGATATGTCAGGAAAATATGCAGATAGAAGGTTTTTGGTATTATCTGTTTACAGGAGTTTTTGAAGCAGCTACTATTCATTATGCTATCGCTAAAATATTTGGTCCCCTTTTGTTTGGAAGAGGATGGTGTGGATATGCATGCTGGACAGCTATGGTGTTAGATTTCCTGCCATATAAAACGCCTCAGACGGAGAGAAAGAAGATTGGATTTATCAGATATATCACTTTTGCGATAGCATTTATCTTTGTGGCAGTACTTTTCTTAAGTCACACACGGAATCTGGAAAGGATTATGTTTATAGCTTTTATTGTTGGAAATATCTTGTATTATGCGATCGGAATTATTCTGGCATTCCTATGGAAAGATAACAGGGCATTTTGCAAATACATTTGTCCGGTGACCGTTTTTTTGAAACCAATGAGTTACTTTTCAGTGTTTAGAGTAAAGTGTGATAAAGAAAAATGTATTTCCTGCGGAAACTGTAAGCGGGTTTGTCCAATGGAGGTAGATGTCACGGATAATTCAAGAAAAAGAGAAAATGGGACGGAATGCATTCTATGTATGGAGTGTGTCAAAGCTTGTCCGAAGAAAGCATTATAAGAGAGATCTCATAGATAATTTGATCAAAGATAGAGAAAGTCATTACGATGATTTGTTGTAATATATAAATAGATCATGTAATGGCTTTTTTATTTTACAGGAATTTTCGATGAAATCCACAATCTGATACTGAAATTGTATCTAGTATATAAAAATGACAAAAAAATAATATTGGGAAAACCCCAACATATATTGATATTACAAAAGATGTAAGAAGAGTCATCGAAGAAAGTGGAATTCAAAACGGTATCTGTGCCGTGATTTCTCCTCATACAACATGTTCTGTATTCTTCGAAGAATTCTGTCATGACTATAATGAAGATGGGATAGAACAGCACTGTTTAATGGCGATGCACATTTAAAATCAACATTATTAGGTTCTAGCGAAACTTTTGAAGTAGATAATGGAAAACTTGGAGTTGGTACAACAGGATATGTGTATTTCGCAGATTTTGACCGTACACGTCCACGAACAAGAAAATGTAAGATCATAGTTCTTGGAGAATAAGGAGGAAAGCACCATGGCAAAAGCACAGGCACCATTTTTAATTGTCAATCCTAAGTCATATTTATATGGAAAAGAAAGTCTTGAACTAGCAAAAGCAGCCGATCAGGTAGCTAAAGATACAGGACCTCAGATATATTTCACATGTCCATATGCTGATATACGAATGATCAAAGAAAATACAACTGATATCATCGTTTGTGCACAGTCAATGGATCCATTGGTTCCAGGAAGAGGAATGGGACATGTGTTACCAGAGTCATTAAAAGAAGCTGGAGCTGAGGCATTATTTTTAAATCATGAAGAGAATCCAAAGACAGTCAGTGATCTGTATGCAACGATCAAATGAGCAAAAGAACTTGATATGATCATAGTTGTATGTGCAGATTCAGTCGTAGAAGCCAAAGCAGTTGTATGCATGAATCCAGATATTGTACTGGCAGAACCAACAGACCTGATCGGAACAGGTCAAGTAGCAGATGACTCTTATACAATTGAAACAGTGAAAGCACTGAATGCAATTAATCCAAATGTATTGGTAATGATCGCATCTGCAAACTCAGTCAGTGATTAGGATAAAAATAACTATTGTGCCTGGTTCATAGGAAAGACATCAGCCACTTCACTGATCACAATATAAGCTTTCGAATCGATTTTTCGAATGATATTTTTCATCGTAGTGATCTGAAATCGGTTGAGAATAAAATAGATCATTGTTTTATCCTCACCAGAATAACCACCACGTGCAGCAAGTCTTGTCATACCTGTCTGGAATTCTTTTGATAAAGCATCACAAATATCATCTGCCTGATCCGTCACGATGATCGCACATTTTGCACGGTCAAATCCTTCGATGATAAAGTCGATCGCTTTGATCGCTGCCATATAAGTCACAATAGAATATAGTGGAAGGATCCAGCTTTGCAGGCAGAAGCCACAGATGGTATATAAGATCACATTGTAAACCATAACAAAAGCACCAACGGAAATCCCAAGTTGCTTAGAAAAGATAACTGCCAAAACTTCAATTCCATCCATTGCTCCGCCAAATCGAAGAGAAAATCCACTGGCTGTTCCAGTGATCAAACCACCAAATAGAGAACAAAGAAGAAGATCAGTTCCTGCAAGTGGAGAAGCAATGCTTACATTGATTGGAAGAACATCTTCGATCAGCCATGCAAAGATAGAATAAATGACAACCGTATAGATCGCATAGATCGTAAAAACAGGACCTTGTTTTTTTAATCCGTATAGAAAAAGAGGAATGTTTAGAATTAATAAAAACATGGATAGTGAAAAGGTGGAAGGTGTTAATTGTCCAAGTAACATAGAAGTTCCAGAGATACCAGTATCATATAATTTTACCGGGGCAAGAAAGATTGTTACACCGATTGCGTTAATGATACCAGCAAAAGTGAGAACCAGAAAGTTTCGTCGTTCAAAGTCAGATAAAGATAGTTTCATGATCAGCCGCCTCCTTTGTTGTGTATGAACCATTCTCATCATTATATTAGATTAACATAACTTTTGAATATATGCTATAATAAAAACAGTAATTAATATGATCAAAGAAAGGATCCGGCAATTATCTAATAATGTCCAGTATTTCACAAGATATTTTTAGGATTTTGTAAAAAATACGAAAGTTTTGGGCATCTTGGAGGTACAGTTGTTATTAAAAATTTGACGAAAGATGAGAAAATGCAGTTATCGGGATTCTTTCAAAGAGATTTTTACAAGAATAAAACGATCTCTATTTCTATGCAGAGGATGGAGAAGGCATTAAAAGAATGAAAAACAAGAGCTGTTTTTTGATCTGCTTCTAAAAGAAGTAGAATCGGATCTTGTAAGAGAATGGCTAAATGACCGGATCAGAGAAAGATCATTGATCTATCAACGCTTGCAAAAGGAATACAAGAATTGTCCAGATACACTAAAGGTATTGTTGCATTCTATAGAATCAGGAATAACAAATCTGCCTGTGTTTTTCGATAAGAAGGAAAGGCTTGCTGTATATGCGGCACAGGTGACAGGCAATCCGCATTTTTTTGACTCGAATACAACTGCGGAGATTTTCCTGTTTGATTTTATATCTTATCATTTTCATATGCAAAATGGAGAAGGACTATCAGATATGGAATATCGCAATCAGCAGTATTATACGGCAGGAATCATAAGAGACGATCTTTCAAATTATGTAACGGTTTATGGAATTCATGCAAAAGATACAGATTACGTTTTGCATTCAGGGATCGAAGGATTTTGTGACATGAAAGAACCAATATTGCTTACATTGTATACATTAAGTAGGTTAAAAGAGGTTTATGGAGAGAAAGAAATTTATATTCTGGAGAACCCATCTGTATTTTCCTGGCTTTGTCAACAATATCCAGAGAAAAGTTTCGTATGTACCAATGGACAGTTAAGATTCTCAGCTTTTGTATTATTAGATCAATTATCCAGAACATCGGATCTGTTTTATTCTGGTGATCATGATCCAGAAGGATTATTGATCGCTCAAAAATTAAAATTACGTTATAAAGAATGATTAACTTTATGGAATTATTCGATGGATTTTTATGAGCAAAATCTGTCAGATGTAACATTAAATGAACGAAGATTAAAGCAGCTGGATCAGATATTCATTGAAGAACTTCAAGAAATCAAAGAAGATATGAAGTATCAAAAAAAGGCAACTTATCAGGAAAGTATGTTGAAGAATTATATATTGTAATAAGGATGAAAATGATAAAATCCCTCATGTATGATATTAATAAGAAGTTTCATATATCATACATGGGGATTTTTAATATGTATTGCTTTTAAGATAGTTTCTATGATTCAAAATTTAGAAACAATTTTTGATGATATCTTCATCAAGACCATTTTTACAAGTGATATTTCCTATCACAAAATATAAGATTCCACCAGCAAGAAGTCCCCATACAACGGCATTGATCCCAGCAATCTGTACGTTATAATAACAAAATACATAAGTGATCGCAGCACCGAGAGAACTAAAGATTGCTGCCTGTTTTGTTCCTTTCTTCCAGAACAATCCTCCGACCAAAGGCCAGAAAAAACTGCATTCCAGACCACCTAAGGCAAATAGATTCAGGAAGAAAATGATATCAGGTGGATTGATCGTAAGTAAGATAACGATCACACCAAATGCGAACGTAACGAGCGTACTCATTTTCCCAACATTTTTGTTATAAGACTGAATTTTCACAGGATCATCTTTGACAACATAGTTACGCCATAGATCTTTCACGATCGCTGCAGAAGCAAGGATCAAAAGAGAATCAGCGGTAGACATAACAGCAGCCATAGGAGCAGCTAGGAAAGTTCCTGCAAGTCCGACTGGCATGATCTTCTGAACGATGTATGGGATAAAGTAATCAGACGTTGGAAGGTTCTTAGTATCTACCAGTGCACCGGCCCATGTACCAGCCATATGCATACCAACGATGATAAAACTGCAGGTAACAGCACCGATCCACATCGCAGAATGAAGACTCTTTGTATTTTTAAATCCCATAGAACGAACGGCTGTTTGAGGAAGTCCAAGTGTACCAAATCCTACAAGAATCCAGAAACTAAGTAGCGTACCGGGACTGTACTTTGAAAATAGATCATCATATACTCCAGGCAGATTCTGTGCAAGTCCAGCATCAATACCCGCAAGTCCGCCACCAGCTTTTAATACAAAGAATAAAAGTAAAAATGTACCGACACACATGATAATTCCCTGAATCGTATCTGTGATCGCAACAGCGCTGAAACCACCAAAAGATGTATAAATGATAACAACTGCTCCAAAGATCAATAAAGAAACAACATGATCAAGTCCAGTGATAGAAGAGATCAAAGTTGCTCCGCCAGTAAATTGTCCGATCATCTGTGCCATGAAGAAGGCAACCATAAGTAAGCTGGTTACAATAACTAAAACATCACTTTTATAACGAGCCTTTAAATAACCTACAACAGTAACGGCACCAGTTCTTCTGGAAACTAAAGCAAGTTTGTTACCAAGGACACCTAGTACCAGAAATGTGATCGGAACTTGAACTGTAGCGATCCATGCCTGTGCATATCCATAAGTAAGACCAGCAGCTCCTGGACCAGAAATAAAGGAACTTACAGAAGTATAAGTTGCCATGGTTGTCATTGCCAGAAGAAGTCCGTTCATATTTCTTCCACCGATGAAGAATTTTTTCTCGGAGGATGTATGCTGTTTTTTATTCTGACGGTTACTGAAAATGATACCGATCGCAGCATTTAAGGCGAGGTAAACAATAAAAATTGCAAGAATGATTTTCTGATTTGCTGACATTTATTCTTCTCCCTCCTCTTCATCGTCATATTCAAAGTTAATAAATACATGTTTTAATAGGTACCAGACACCGATCAAAGAAAGTATGATCGTTCCGAATGTTGACACACTAAACCATGCGGGCATACCTAGAAAATAAAGACCAGTACCATTTAACAAAAACGCACTAGCAATATGCCAAGCACAGCAGATCAATACAACGATCAGTGTTCCACGGATCTCACGCATACACTGTTCATGTTTCTCCTGTCTTGTTAATTTTTTCATATTATATGATCTCCTTTAATAAAAGGTCAGATTCGCAAAAGATATCTGCCAAAGGTATTATCTTATAAATATGGAAGAAAATCAACTATTCTTAACATCTTAAAGAGATACCGATCAAAAAGAATGTTATAAAATAGTTTGAATAACATATTCATCTTTGGTATAATAAATCATATCAGTATGCAGAAATACAGGAGGCTTTTACTATGGAGAATAAAAGTAGTTACCAGATAAACGAGCAGGGAGTGCTCGGGGAAGTGAAAATTGCAGATGATGTGATCGCAGTGATCGCAGGAATTGCAGCAACTGAAGTGACAGGAGTTGCCAGAATGTGTGGGAATATCACGAATGAACTGGTAAGTAAACTTGGAGTGAATAATCTGTCCAAGGGAGTCAAAGTTGTCGTAGAGAATCATCATGTAAGAGTCAATCTTGCATTAGAACTTGACTATGGAGTTAGTATTCCAGAAATTTCTAAGAAAGTTCAAGATCGTGTGAAAGCAGCGATCGAGAACATGACAGGATTAAAGGTCAGAGAAGTTAACGTCCGTGTCACAGGCGTTGCAGCAGAAGAAGAGTAAGAAAGAATATAAAGCAAAGTCAGACGGGACTGATTACAGTTCCGTCTTTGTATCGCAGAAAGGAACCCTAATGAAAAGAAGTGAGGTAAGAGAACATATTTTCAGAATTTTATTTTGTGTAGAATTTTGTGAGAAAGAAGAATTTGAAGATCAGGTTGAATTATATTTTCATGGGCATGAAAATATCAATGAGAAGACACAGAAAGAAATTACAGAGAAAACAGAGAATCTGATCAAACATTTAGATGAAATCGATGAACAGATTTCTGCACATACGAATGCATGGAATTTAGAGAGACTTGGAAAAGCTGAATTATCTATTTTAAGACTTGCAACCTATGAAATCTTATTAGATGAACAGGTGCCAAGAAAAGTAGCGATCAATGAGGCAGTAGAACTTGCAAAGAAATATTGCAATGAAAAGGCAGCACCATTTATCAATGGTGTCTTAAGTAAGATTGGACAGGATATGGATGAAGAGTAAAGTTTTTTCTGTAACACAGATTAATACTTATATCAAACGAATGTTTCAAAGTGATTATGCCTTAAGGCGGATTTCAATCAAGGGACAGGTATCAAACTGTAAATACCATTCTTCCGGGCATATTTATTTTTCATTGAAAGATGAAGGAAGCCAGATTGCTTGTGTGATGTTTGCGAATGCAAGATACAATGGATTGCAGTTTGAATTAGAAGACGGACAGGAAGTCATTGTGGATGGGAATGTCAATGTCTATGAGCGTGGCGGAAGTTATCAGCTATATGCACAGGAGATTCGTTTAAATGGAATCGGAGAATTATATGTTGCATATGAGATGTTAAAACAGAAGCTTTATGAAGAAGGATTGTTTGACCACGAGATCAAGAAGCCGATTCCAAAGAATCCAAAGAAGATCGGTGTGGTAACGGCAAGAACAGGAGCAGCAATTCATGATATCATTAGTACAGCAAAACGCAGGAATCCGTATGTACAGTTAGTATTATATCCTGCTAAAGTACAGGGAGAAGGTGCATCTGATACGATCGTTTCTGGAATTCGCACTCTGGACCAGTATGGAGTTGATACCATTATCATCGGAAGAGGTGGTGGCTCGATCGAGGACTTGTGGGCATTTAATGAAGAGAATGTCGCAAGAGCGATCTACGAAGCAAAGACACCGATCATTTCTGGAACAGGGCATGAGGTGGATACTACCATTGCAGATTATGCGGCAGATCTTCGCGCGGCAACACCGACAGCAGCCTGTGAACTTGCAGTTCCAGATATCACAGAAGTGATGGAAGGAATTGCAAACAGAGAATATACAATGGCTGCGTTGTTAAAACAGATCATCCGGCGTTATCAGATGAAATTGCAGAAGTATCAGATTACCATTGCAAATTATGATCCACGATTTCAACTTCAGGAACAGAAGATGCGTTTGTCAGAATTAGAAGAACAGATTCAGCAAGTGATGAAGAATAAGATGACAGGGTATAAGCACAAACTGGAATTGTACGCAAAAGAACTTCATGGGTTATCACCAACAGCGAAATTGATCAATGGATTTGGATATTTAGAAGATCAGAATGGTGAGCCAGTTACAAGTGTTCACAAAGTGAAAGAGGGAGATCAGATTTCCTTAACGATTTCAGATGGAACGATCATTGCAATGGCAAAACAGATCAGAACAATGGATGAAAAAGGGAAGTAAGAAAGAGGAAGTTTATTATGGCAAAGAAGAAATTTGATATTGATCAGGGTTTTCATCAGTTAGATGAAATTCTTACAAAGCTTTCCAGTGAAGAAATCAAACTTCCAGAGGCTGTCAAACTATATACTGAAGGAGTAAATCTTGTGAAACAGTGTAAGGATTCTCTGGATAAAGTAGAAAAAGAATTGATCGTATTAGAAGAGAATGGGGAAGAACATGAACTTTAAGGATGAGATGAAACAAAAGGTTGCACAGATTGAAATTATTTTAGATGAATATCTGCCAGCACAGGAAGGGTTACAAAAAACAGTTTTAACTGCAATGAACACAACCGTTAAGGCGGGAGGAAAGCGTCTTCGTCCAATGCTGATCAACGAGACATATCAGATGTTTGGCGGAAAGGGAGATATCGTAAAGCCATTTATGGCAGCGATTGAAATGATCCATACGTATTCTCTGATTCATGATGATCTTCCAGCACTTGACAATGATGATTACAGAAGAGGTCAGAAAACATGTCATATCGTTTATGGAGAAGATATGGCGATCCTTGCAGGAGATGCACTTCTTAATTATGCGTATGAAGTTGCAACGAAAGCATTTGATCTTGCGGAGAAAGACCAGATCATGAATGTAGTTGAAGCAATCAAGATTCTCGCCAGCAAACCTGGAATCTATGGAATGATCGGCGGGCAGGTTGCAGATGTTGAACTGGAAGGTACATCGCTTAGTATGGAGCAGATTTTATTTATTCATAAGAATAAGACGTCTGCATTGATCGAAGCATGTATGATGATCGGAGCAGTTCTTGCAGGAGCATCCAAAGAAGATGTTCTGAAGATGGAAGAATGTGGAGAATATATCGGACTTGCGTTTCAGATTCAAGACGATATTCTGGATCTTACAGGAGATGAAGAAGAGATCGGGAAACCGGTTGGAAGTGATGAAAAGAATCACAAAACAACTTATGTGACATTAAAAGGATTAGAACGTTCACAAAGAGATGTAGAAGATATTTCAAAGAAAGCAATTGATATTTTAGAAAAATATGATAAGGGAGATTGTTATCTTACAAATCTTACAAGATTTTTGATCCATCGAACACACTAAGGCAGAGAGGAAGAGGGAGCATTATGCTAGAGTATATTAATGATCCGAATGATATTAAACAGATTCAGCCAGAGGACTATAAACTTTTGGCGAAAGATATACGTCGTTTTCTATTAAGAAATGTCAGTCGCACAGGTGGGCATCTGGCATCGAATCTTGGAATTGTAGAACTAACGATGGCGTTGCATCTTGTTTTGGATTTTCCAAAAGACCAGCTGATCTTTGATGTAGGACATCAGTCTTATGTGCACAAGATCTTAACAGGAAGAAAGAATGGATTTGAGAATCTGAGGCAATTTCATGGGATGAGTGGATTCCCGAAGAGAAAAGAAAGCGATTGTGATGCGTTTCACAGTGGACACAGCTCCATGTCGTTATCAGCAGCGCTTGGGATGGTTACAGCAAGAGATATCAATCATACGGATGAGACGATTGTTGCGGTGATTGGAGATGGTGCGTTATCTGGCGGAATGGCATATGAAGCATTAAATAATATGGCAAGACTACGCAAGGAGAAGAAGAATCTGATCATTATCCTGAACGATAACAAGATGTCTATTGCGGAGAATGTTGGTGGAATGTCTGCTTATTTGAATAAAGTACGAACAAGAAAAGAATACGTGGAATTTAAAGGAAATGTGGAACAATCCTTATTAAGAATTCCGGGAATCGGGAAGGAATTAACAACAATTCTCAAGAAATCAAAAGATTCGATCAAACAATTATTTGTTCCGGGAATGTATTTTGAAGATATGGGGATCACGTATGTTGGACCTATTGACGGGCATAATGTTCCCTTGATGGTAGACACGTTAAATAGAGCGAAACAATTAGATGAGCCGATCATTATTCACGTGGTAACGAAGAAAGGAAAAGGATATCGTCCTGCGGAGCAGAATCCAGCCAAATTTCACGGAATCAGTCCATTTTCCTTAAAGACAGGGGAAGTTTTAAAGAAATCGGACAATCCATCGAACACAGCGGTGTTTTCAGATACACTGATCAAAGAGGCGAAGAAAGATAAGAAGATTGTTGCGGTAACTGCCGCAATGCCGGATGGAACAGGTCTTGGAAAGTTTAAAAATCATTTTCCAGATCGTTTCTTTGATGTAGGGATTGCCGAACAACATGCAGTTACATTTTGTGCCGGAATGGCATCAAGAGGTCTAAAGCCTGTATTTGCAGTGTATTCAACATTTCTACAAAGAGGTTTTGATCAGATCTTACATGATGTGGCAATCGGGAATTATCCAGTTATATTTGGATTGGACCGCTCAGGACTTGTTGGAGCGGATGGAGAAACTCATCAAGGTATTTTTGATATTCCGTATTTATCTATCATTCCAAATGTGACGGTGATGGCTCCGATCAATGGAAGGGAATTATCTGAGATGCTAAAACATACGCTCCATCATGCAAAAGGACCAACCGCGATCAAATATTCCAGAGGAGAAGCAAGCTCTTTGTATGAAGATCGATTTGAAGAGTTACACTATGGAAAAGGCCAGATACTTAAAGAAGGAAAGGAAGCTGTGATCATTGCAGTTGGAAATATCTTTGAAGAGGCAGACAAGGCGGAAAAGATCCTTAAAGAAGAAGGATATGAGATTGGTTTAGTTAATCCAAGATATATCAAACCATTTGATCAGGAGTTGATCATGAAACTGTCACAGACCTATGATAAGATCATGATCGCAGAAGAAGGCGTATTAAACGGCGGATTTGGAATGATGGTGAATGAATTTCTGAGTGAACATGATTACAAAGGTGAAGTCAGATGCCTTGGAATAGATGACCAGTTTGTGGAACATGGTTCTGTAAGTGAGTTAAGAAGAATGTTGAAGATTGATGGAGAAAGTATTGCAGACTCCATCAGACAATGGATGAAGGAATAGAAAAATGAAGAAAGAACGTTTAGATGTACTGCTTGTCAAGAAAGGGCTTGCGTCTTCCAGAGAAAAAGCAAAAGCGATCATTATGTCAGGAATCGTTTTTGTAGATGGACAGAGAGAGGATAAAGCAGGATCAACTTTTGATGAAAAGCAGGAGATCATTGTAAAGGGAAAAACTTTAAAATATGTCAGTCGAGGTGGATTAAAGCTTGAGAAGGCTATGAAGAACTTTGATATTGTATTAAAAGACAAAGTCTGCATGGATGTTGGAGCATCTACAGGTGGATTTACAGACTGTATGTTGCAAAATGGTGCAGTGAAAGTATATTCAGTTGATGTCGGACATGGACAGTTAGACTGGAAACTAAGAAACGATGAGAGAGTTGTTTGTATGGAACGCACGAATATGCGTTATATGACGGAAGACGATATCGATGAAAAGGCATCGTTTGTATCTATTGATGTTTCTTTTATTTCACTGACCAAGATTCTTCCAGCGGTATATCGAATTTTGAATACGGGAGGAGAAGTTGTTGCACTGATCAAACCGCAGTTTGAAGCAGGAAGAGAAAAAGTTGGAAAGAAAGGTGTTGTACGAGATCCAAAAGTTCATGAAGAAGTCATTGAGAAGATCTGTGATTTCGCATCTACGAACGGGTTTGAATTATTACACCTTGATTATTCTCCGATCAAAGGTCCAGAGGGAAATATCGAGTATTTATTACATATGAGAAAAACAGAGACAATGGAGAATGGACATACAATGACAGACCAGATCAAAGAAGTGGTGGATGCATCACATGCGGATCTGGCAAAGAATAAGGAATAACATGAAGAATTTTTTGATTTTAACGAACGAGAAAAAAGATCCAGGACTGCGTATTTCCAAAAAGATCCAGGATTATATTGAAAAACAAGGTGGAATCAGCCAGAGAATGTGTGATTTTACAAGACATGTTCAAAAAGATATGAACTGCATCACAAAAGACACAGAGTGTGTGATCGTTTTAGGTGGAGATGGGACGATGCTTCATGCGGCAAGATTGATCGTAGATCATGATATTCCGATGGTTGGAGTAAATCTCGGTACCTTAGGATTCTTAACAGAGATTGAGTTATCTAAACTTTATGACGGATTGGACGGATTGTTAAATGATACTTTCCAGATCGAGGAGAGAATGATGTTAGATGGGCGCGTGATCCATGCGGATCATGAGACAGATCATCTTCCAGCACTCAATGACGTCGTGATCGCAAGAAGTGGTTTTTCAAGAATCATCTCGTTTCGTATTATGGTCAATGGCAAATTGTTAGATGTATATGAAGCAGATGGGATTATTGTTTCGACGCCGACAGGATCTACAGGATATAATTTATCAGCAGGTGGGCCGGTAGTGAATCCAAAAGCAAATGTTATTTTGATCACTCCGATCTGTCCACATTCGTTGCAGTCAAACAGTCTTGTTCTTTCTCCAGAAGATGAGATTGATATTTATATTGAGAACGTGAGAGAATCTCAGTTAGAGGAAGCCTACGTTACCTTTGACGGTCAGGTTGCAAGAAAACTTCAGCCAGGAGATGTTCTTCAGGTGCGTAAATCAAAGAAGATCGCAAGGATCATTAAAGTGAAAGGAGACAGCTTTTACAGAATCCTTCGAATCAAAGTTGGAGGTCAGAATGAAGAAAAATAGGCAGGAAGCGATCATTGAATTGATCCAGCAATATCCAATTGAGACACAGGAAGAGTTGTTGTCAAGATTAAATCAGATCGGATTTAAGACAACGCAGGCAACGATTTCAAGAGATATCAGAGAACTGGCATTGATCAAGAAACCGGATGCAGATGGGAAGCAGATTTATTGTCTGATCGATCAGGAAGATGAGACTTCAAGAAAGTATCAGAGGATCTTAGCAGAAGCGATCATTTCCATGGAACTAGCAGAGAATATGCTGGTTGTAAAAACCGTATCGGGAATGGCAATGGCGTCTGCTGCTGCACTTGATTCTTTAAACATCATTGGAATGGTTGGTACGATCGCGGGAGATGATACGATCATGTGTGTTATGAAAGATAAGAATATTGGAAGAACTGCAATTGCTGAGATCGATCATATGATCAAAAAATTAAAAGAATAAATATACAGAGAGGAAATCTATGCTTCAGAATTTACATGTAAAGAATCTTGCGTTGATCGATGAAGTGGAAATTACATTTGATGAACATTTGAATATACTGACTGGAGAAACCGGTGCAGGAAAATCTGTCTTGATAGGTTCTATAGAAAGTGCGCTTGGGAAAAAAATATCAAAAGATATGATCCGACCGGGAGCAAAAGAAGCAGTTATTGAACTGCTTTTTTGGATTGAAGATCAAAAGCTGATCAAAGAAATCGAAGCTTTTGATCTGGAAGTAGAAGACGGTCAGATCTTCATCAAACGTGTGATCAACGAGAAGAGAAGTATTAATAAGATTAATGATAGTACGGTGACACTCAATACGTTAAGAGAAGTTTCCAGACGTTTATTTGATCTGCATGGTCAGCAAGAACATCAAGTACTGTTAAAAGAGAAAAATCATTTAAGTATGATGGATCATTTTTTACCTGAAAACGCAAGATATTCCTTAGAACAGTGCAAAAATCTTGCAGGAGAATATCACGAGATTTCAACAAAGATAAAAGAAATATCAATAGACGACCAGCAAAGATTAAGAGAGATGGACTTCTTAAAACATGAGATTTCAGAGATTGAGAATGCCAATCTTGTCAAAGGAGAAGATGAGGAATTAGAAACGGTATATCAAAAGATCGTCCATAGCCGAGATATCATTATTTCTTGTCAGGCAGCACGTATGCTGACGGGATATGAGGAAGAAACATCGATTGGCAATCAGTTAAGTGAAAGCATAAGAAGAATGCAGGAGATCAGTCATTTAGATCCTCAGATCTCAGAATTTTATGAACAACTGTTGTCAGTGGAAGATCTGTTAAATGGTTTCCATCAGGAATTGACGACATATATGGAGAATATGGAATTTGATGAGCAGACGTATCAGGAAGTGGAAGAACGTCTGAATGTCATTAATTCTTTAAAAGACAAATATGGTCCGTCGATTGAAGATGTTACAGCATATGGACAAAAGGCAGAAAAACGATATAATATGTTGTGTGATGCAGAACATGAGATTGAAATATTAAAGAATGAACAGGAACGCATCAAGGAACGATATCTTAAGGAAGCAAAGAATCTGTCAGAACAAAGATGTAAGGTAGCAAAGACACTTGGAAGCAATATCACAAAAGCATTAGAAGATCTGAACTTTTTAGATGTCAGATTTGAAATCGAAGTTACGAAAAAAGACCAGATTTCAGCAGATGGAATGGATCAGATCCGTTTTATGATATCGACCAACCCAGGTCTTCCAATGCGTCCGGTACAAGAAGTAGCATCTGGTGGTGAATTATCAAGAATCATGCTTGCACTCAAATCAGTAGCAGCACAGGCAGATGGAGTAGATACGTTGATCTTTGACGAAATTGATACTGGGATTAGTGGGGAAACTGCCAATCGTGTAGCTAAAAAGATGGCAGTGATCTCAAAGGATCATCAGGTGATCGCGATCACACATCTTCCACAGATCGCAGCGATGGCAGATAGTCACTACTTCATTAGAAAACAAACCGATCAGAAGAATACGCAGACAATGATCCGAAAATTAAATGAATCAGAATCGTTAAAAGAGATTTCAAGAATGATCAGCGGGGATCAATGGAGTGAAACGTCTATGGAACATGCAAAAGAAATGAAATCTTTGGCAGATGAAACAAAATTATACTGAGTATGTAAGCGGTAATCTTCATATAATAAAAAGGATATATCAATGACGATATGTCCTTTTTTAGGAGGAAGAATATGAAAAAATACACTTACCGCAAATTTTTAATTCTACTTTTTATGATCAATTTAATCGCAATAGCTGCAGTTTATATAAAATACTGCAATGCCAGACTTCCAGATACGATTCATATCAACAAGGGTGAAACAGTCTCTCTTTGTTATGATGTACCAGTCAGTGCAACGATCGATCATCAAACGATACGATTAAATCAGCCTATTGTATTCAAACAATGTCACATGGGTCAGTATGAAATGAAAACCAATTTATTTGGCGCGATTCCATTAAAGAAGATTAAAGTGAAGGTCGTAGATGACCAAAAGATCACGCCAAGCGGCGAAGTGATCGGTGTCTATGTAGAAACAGATGGATTGTTTGTGCTTGATACGGATCAGTTTACCGGAGAAAACAGTATGGAATATGCACCGAGTAAAAACAAATTATATCGTGGAGACTATATCAAAAAGATTGATGGAAAAGATATTGTATCAAAAAAACAATTCATCGAAAAAATTAATCAGGGTCAAGGAAAATCTGTGATATTAACGGTTCAAAGAAAGGCAAAGATGATGCGGATCAAGATCAAGCCAGAACGTTCAAAGACGGATCACATGTATAAGATTGGAACATGGATCAGGGATAACACGCAGGGAATCGGTACGATGACTTATGTAAAAGGTACGTCATTTGGAGGGTTGGGGCACGGCATTTATGATATGGATACAGGCACACTTTTAAAGATCAAAGGTGGTCTTTTGCTGGATCCACAGATTTATTCCATTAAAAAAGGAAAATCAGGAACGCCGGGAGAGATTGTTGGAAGTATTGAATACAAGGAAGAGAATATTTTAGGTTCCATCAAAAAAAATACGGAAAAAGGAATTTATGGAACCATACCAAAGAAACAACAAAAAGCATACAAGATAGGATATCGTCAAGATATCAAACCAGGGAAAGCTTATATTCTCTCCAATGTAAGCGGTACTATGAAACAATATGAGATCCAGATCAATAAGATCGTGCCATCCGACAAGGATGTGTTAAAAAGTATGGAGATTGAAGTGACAGACAAAGAATTATTAAAACTTACCAACGGGATCATACAGGGAATGAGTGGCAGTCCAATCTTGCAGAATGGGAAACTTATTGGTGCTGTTACACATGTTTTTGTAAATGACCCGATGAAAGGGTATGCTATTCTTATGGAAACAATGCTCTATGAGATGGAAAATTAGAGTAAAGGGAAATGGAAGCTGTTTTTAAAATATAAGTTTGCTACAATAGAAAAAAGGGAGGGTGAGAGACATGAAGATTTTGCATCTTGGAGATCTGCATCTCGGAAAGAGAGTGAACGAGATATCCATGATTGAAGATCAGAAATTTATATTGGATCAGATCGTTACATTAGTAAAAGAAGAAAAGATAGATGTTATTTTATTATGTGGGGATATCTATGATAAGGCAATACCGACGATCGAGGCGATTCATCTGCTGGATGAATTTTTAGAAGAATTGAGTGATCTTAAAGTAAAAGTATTGATGATCAGTGGAAATCATGATTCTTCGGAAAGATTGTCATTTGGAAGAAACTTATTTAAACGATCTAATTTATATATTGCATCACAATTTAATCAGGAAATTGAAAAGATTACGATCAAGGAAGATGGATACAATATTAATTTTTATATGCTTCCATTTGTAAAGCCAGCGAATATCAATCATGTATTAAAAATTCAGACAGAAACCTATGAAGAATGCTTCAAGCATCTAATGGAACAAGTGAAGATCAACGAAGATGAGACGAATATCCTGCTGGCGCATCAGTTTGTAACGGTTGGAAAGAATTCCCCAGAATTGTCAGATTCAGAAACAAGCAGCCTTGGAGGGATTGATAATATTGATTACCGTCTATTTGATGCATTTGACTATGTAGCACTTGGACATATCCACAAGCCGCAGGCAATGGGACGTGAAATGGTAAGGTATGCTGGATCGATCTTAAAATATTCTTTTTCAGAAATTCACAAAGACAAACAGGCAACGATCCTTACGATCAGTAAAAACAAGCAGATCTCCCTATCCCATCATTTGCTAAAACCATTACGTGATATGAGAGAAATGGAATGTTCGTTAGAATCATTGTTAAAAAGAAAATGTGAAATTGGAAATGAAGAAGATTATATGCATGTCATTCTGACGGATGAGGAGCAGATTTTAGATGCGATCGGGAAAGTACGTACGGTTTATCCGAATGTTATGCAGATCAGCTTTAAAAATCGTCGTCATATGATGCAATATGAAACCATTCAGATGAAAGAAAACCAGATTGCAGATCAAAATCCAATGGAATTATTTGAACAGTTTTATAAAATGCAAAATCATATTGATCTGGATGAAAAAAGAGCACAGATGGCAATATCCATTTTTGAGGAGGTGATTCGTTGAGACCGCAAAAATTAATATTATCTGCATTTGGACCATTTGCAGAGAAAACAGTGATTGATTTTACCAGATTTAAAGATGGGATTTTTTTGATCTCAGGAGAAACAGGTGCAGGGAAAACGACTATTTTTGATGGAATCTGTTTTGCTTTATACGGTGAGCCAAGTGGTTCTTATCGAAAACAGGATATGCTGAGAAGTGATTTTGCCAAAGATGAGACAGAGACGAAAGTGGTATTCTTATTTTCGCATCGCAAAAAGCAGTACAAGATTGAAAGAAATCCATCCTATATGCGAAAGAGCAAACGAGGAGACAAAATGACACGACAGTCTCCGTATGCAGTATTGTATCAAGAAGATGAGATTGTAACAACAGGAAGTCAGCAAGTGACCGCGCAGATGGAAGAAATTCTTGGAATGGACCGTATGCAGTATCAGCAGATTTCAATGATCGCACAAGGAGAATTTTTAAAACTTCTTTACGCGAAAGGAAAAGAACGGAGTGAAATCTTTCGTAAGATTTTTGGAACATGGTATCTGTATGAATTTCAGGAAAAGATCAAACGTAGACATCTTTCTTGTAAATACGAATATGAGAATCTTGGGAATACCTTGTTAGAGCAGGAAGATAACATTTTTGTATCAAAAGATGCAGAAGAATATGAAGAATATACACGGTATTTAAAACAAAAACATCAAATTGTAGAATTTATGGATGTAGTAAAAAGATATCAGTATCGAAAACAACAAGAATATGAGAATTTCCAGAAACAAAAAGAAACACAAGAAGAACTATATCAGAAGCAACGGATTGTTTTTTCACAGATAACGGAGAAGAGACAGAAGATCAAAGATGTAAAAGAAGAAATTAAAGAACTTATAGTACAAGAAAAAGAAAATAAAGCAGAACAGCGAGCGATCAAAAAAGAATATGATCAGATCCAAAAGGAACTGCCGAAACTACATAAAAAGGAATTAAGGTTTCAAGAACTACAAAAACAGATAAAACAATATAAAGAGCTGGAAGCATTAGAGAAAAAAAAGGAATCTTTAAAGAATGCGAAAGAACGTATGATCAGACAGCAGGAAGAAACGGAGCAAAAAAAAGAGAACGAAAGACAAAGAGAATTAAAACTGCTAGAATTTCTTAGACAGGCAGATGAGATTGAAACACAATACGATCATTTGCAAAAAGAAGAATTGAAACTTCATGTTCAGACAGAAAAAAATCATGAACTGTGTAAGGAGAAAGAAGCTTATTTTGAGAAACTTCGGATTTATGAAGAGGCTGGAGAAGTCTATGATAAGATCAGAATGCAAAGAAAAGAATACAGAGATCGATTGTCAGACTGGCAGGATCGATATGACTGTAATCAAGCAGGACTTTTGGCAAGAAATCTGATAGACGGTCATCCATGTCCGGTTTGTGGATCATTACATCATCCAAAAACAGCAGATTTTAAAGAAAGTGATATTACGCAGGAGATGCTTCGTGCACTTCGTGAAGAAACGGAATTGATCGATCAGCAATATAATACTGCATTTGCGAAAGTAAAACAGAGTAAAGGTATTGTTGAGACATGTAAAGAACAGCTTTGCAAAAAAAGTGGGAAAAGATCAGAAGAGTTTGAAAAACTTGACGAGATCTATGAAATCTCTTTACGACAATATAAAAAAGTAAAAAAAGAATTTGAAAGAATCAAAAAACAGAAAGAAAAGATAGCAGAACAAAGAGTAAAAGTTGAAAAATCCAAAGAAAGACAATTGAACTATGTGGAAAAACTGCAGGAAATTGCCGGAAAATCACATGAAAAAGATAGTTTATATAAGCAGACAGAAGCCAGAATAGAAGAAATCTGTAAGAATCTTGAATATAAAACATATAAAGATGCCAGTAAAGAACAGCAGCGATTATCTGATGAGATCGATCAGATGAAATTTAATAAAGAAGAAATAGAAAAGAAAAAAGAAAGTGTTGAAATACAGGGAGTTCATATCAAAGCGGCCATTGAAGAAAAAGAAAATACACTTTCGAGTGTTACAAAACAGTTGGAAGAACAGAAAGAGATGAACGAAGAAATTTCAGATTTTAGAAAATTTGAAACAAAACTTCATCAGATGAAAAAAGAAATACAAAAACAAAATCAGAATCTGGAACAATTAAATCAACATATCTCTGTAAACGAACAATCGATAAGATTTATGGACAAAAAGATGGAAGAGTATAAAGAAGCAGAAATGAACTATACACTGTTAAAAGATCTGTCAGATACAGCAAATGGAGAACAAAAAGGAAAGACAAAGATTTCATTTGAACGTTTTGTGCAGTCAGTATATTTTGATCTGATCTTGGCAGCAGCCAATGAACGGTTGTCTGTTATGAGTGAACAAAGATATTATCTGCTTCGAAAAGAAGAAAATGATATAAACAAAGGATCTTCTGGTCTGGAATTGGAGATTCTCGATGAATGGACAGGAAAAAGAAGAAATGTAAGATCATTATCTGGAGGAGAATCATTTAAAGCAGCATTATCTCTTGCGTTAGGATTAAGTGATGTGATCCAGAACAAAAAAGGCGGGATACAGGTTGATACGATCTTTATTGATGAGGGATTCGGTACTTTAGATGCGGATTCTTTAAATAAGGCGATGCAGATCATAAATTCACTGTCTTTGGAAGGAAATAAGCTGGTTGGCATAATTTCACATGTCGATGAATTGAAAGATCAGATCGATCAAAAGATTGAAGTTTATAAAGATCATGCAGGAAGTAAAGTGAAATAAAAAGGAATTGCAAATTTTTATGACAGGAAGTCGAAGACATGATATACTAGGAAAGAAAGAAAATAATCTGTCAAGCATTAGAGCATTGTGCAGATTTGAGAACAGAGAGGAGCTGATGCAAGCCGAAGCAGATCAGATTGTTGTGACAACAACAGAGTTACTGGATGTCATATGGAATCATTGAAGCGAGAAATTATATATTTAACAATTTACGCAGCGAAATATGACATAGATTTTAAAAAATAGAATTAATTTTGTCGAATTATGTCGAATCCTTTGGAAATCAACCAAAACTTGCGAAGAAATATGGGTTGTTTGTAAACTTAAATCAAATATATAATTAATTTGTAGAGAAAAACAGAATGGGAGGACTGAAGATGAACAAGATTAATGTGGCTATTGCAGATGACAACCAGAGAACTGTTGAGATGATGACAGAACTGTTAGAGCAGGAAAGTGATATTGAAGTAATCGCAAGTGCGGATGATGGAGAAGAAGCATTGCGTATCATCAAGGAAAAACAACCGGATGTTGTATTACTGGATATCATTATGCCGAAACTCGATGGAATTGGTGTATTAGAACGTTTGCAAACAGAAGATCTAAGTAAAAGACCGATCATTATTATGGTCTCCGCAATGGGGCAGGAAAATGTCTGCGAAGAGGCTATGGAATTAGGAGCATCTTATTTTATTTTAAAGCCGTTTGATCTAAGAACGATCATTAAGCAGATCAAGCAGGCAAAGATAAAACAGCAGATTCCTGAAAGACCATTCGTTTCTGTACCAGAGAAGATTCATGGATTGACAGAAAACCAGTTGGAGATCATCATAACGAATATGATTCATGAGATCGGGGTTCCGGCTCATATCAAAGGTTATCAGTACTTAAGAGATTCGATCATGATGGCAGTCTGTGATATGGATATTTTAAATTCCATAACAAAACAGCTGTATCCGTCAATCGCACAGAAGTTTGATACGACACCAAGCAGGGTAGAACGAGCGATCAGACATGCGATCGAGGTTGCCTGGGGAAGAGGAAATATGGACACGATCGATGCATTGTTTGGCTATACGATTCATGCAGGGAAAGGAAAACCTACGAATTCAGAGTTTATTGCATTGATCGCGGATAAAATACGCCTGGAATATGGAGATGAAGTACTGATTGAGGAAAAATAACAGCATAAGACATCATAATCATGATCAGGAGGTTGAAAAAGTTGGAAAAGAAGTTAAATATTTTAATTGTGGATGGGGACGTATCAGAAGCAGAGGAGTTAGAAAATGAACTGAATAGAGAGTTTGATATTGTTGGAACAGTATTCGATGGAATGAAAGCAGTTGATGAGATCATCAGAAAGAAACCAGAAGTTGTCTTAATTGATATCATGCTGCCATATATCGATGGAGTCGGGGTGATCGAAAAATGCAGAGAATGTATGGAATATGAACAATTACCAGTATTTATTGTTTTAACATCGATCGGTACCGAGAAATTGATCGAATGCGTCAATCATATGGACATTGATTATTGTATGATGAGACCATTTAAGAATGAGGTACTGTGCCGCAGGATTAAACAAGTTGCAAAAATCAAAGGATTGGATCAGAAAATCATTCAGAGAGAAACAGAAAATAATTTTAAGAAAAATGATCAAAGAACAGTGATCGATCATGAATTTCATATGAAACAGGATGTGACAAAGATCATAAGAGATCTTGGAATTCCGGCTCATATAAAGGGGTATCAGTATATTAGAGAGGGAATTATCATGGCAATCGAGGATATTAATATGATGAATTATATTACAAAGTTATTATATCCAACAATTGCGAAAAAATACAAAACGACATCAAGCAGCGTAGAGAGGGCGATTCGGCATGCGATTGAGGTGGCATGGAGTCGTGGAAAAGTTGAATTGCTGGAAGAAATGTTTGGTTATACGATAAGTTCTGGAAAGGGAAAGCCGACAAATTCAGAGTTTATTGCATTGATCGCGGATAAACTAAGACTCGATTATCATATGAATGCATCTTAAGATGATGATGAGATAATATAAGATGCATATGGACGAATACAGGGAGATTGTCTGAAGGAGAAAATATGGATGAAAGACATAGAGTTTTAATTGCAGACAGTTATCCGGACGAGGCAGAACAATTAAAGAAAGAATTATCAGGAAAATATAATGTAATATCAGTAAGAGATAATGGGGTGGATACATTAGATGATATTATAAAATTAAAACCTGATCTTGTAGTTATTGATCTGATGCTCTCAGAGATTGACGGAATTGGTGTAATCGAAAAATGCAGGGAATTGATAGAACCAGATAAAATTCCAGCATTTATTGCATTAACAATGCTCGAAAATAGAGATCTGATGGAGTGTATCAGACGGTTAAAAGTTGATTATTGTATGATGAAACCGTTTCAGGCAGGAATTCTTGCAGAGAGAATTTCACAGATGATACTGATACGTTCAGTAAATAATGATATTCAAAAAAATGAGAAAGCATTGCATGGACGATCAAAAAGAATGTGTAGCATGTGTGGAACGAATGATGTTCGAAGGCAGATTAGCTTTTTGGTTAGGAATTTAGGGGTGCCTGCACATATTAAAGGGTGCCGTTATATGAAATATGCGATTCTAATGGCGATAGAAGACTGCAATCGTATAAATTATATTACAAAATTATTATACCCTGAGATTGCAAAGAAATGTAAAACAACGACCAGTAGTGTTGAACGGGCGATCCGCCATGCGATCGATATTGTATGGATCAAAGGAAATCAAGAACTTTTAAAAGAGATTTTTGGAACATTTGTGATGGAAGGACAGGAACGTCCGACAAATTCACAATTTATTGCAGCAGTTGCAGATTGGATGCGGCTGGAACATCAGATAAAAGTTTCATAAGAATGAAAATATTTTGGAGGATAAGATGAAAGAATATATTCCTGATTATTATAAGGATTTTCAGTGCATTGCAGATAAATGCAAAGATAGTTGCTGCATTGGATGGGAGATCATGATCGATTCTAAGTCCTATAAAAAATATCAGAATGTTAAAGGAGAATTTCGTGACAGGCTGATGAAAGGCATTGATCATGAAGGCACTCCAGCATTTCATCTTGATGATCGCGACCGCTGTGTGTTTTTGAATCAGAAAAATTTATGTGATATTTATATTGAATTAGGAGAAGACGCTTTGTGTGAGATATGTACACAGCATCCGAGATTTCATAATGAATATGGAAATATTCGCCAGACAGGTCTTGGAATGGCATGCGAAGAAGCTACACGGCTGATGTTTGAGACAAAGGAATTTGGATTATGCCAGATTCAGGGAACGAATACAGAGTCAACGGATGACTTTGATGAATCAGTTTTAGAAATTCAATTATGGATATTGGATTTGCTGAAAAAGAAAGAAAACCCAGTGGAACAAAGAATAGAACAGATATTTGATGTGGTGCAGGGAATCCAGGATCATTTGAACCAAACGGGTGAGATTCTGAATACATGGAAAAATGATCCTATAAAGAAGAATCATATATTAAGTCAAATGCGAGAAGAAACATATATCAAAAACTGGATATCTATATATCAGGAATTAGATTTTATGGAGCCAAAGATTCAGAAGATGTTTTGCAAGATGGAACCAATGCCATGCATGATCAAAGAACAAGGAATCGATGAGTCATATATGGAACATTTGATAAGTTATTTTATTTATCGTTATTTTATGAAATCCTGTGAAGATAATAATCTGATCGATAAAGTTAAGTTCGCAATTTTAAGCTGTTTGATAATTGAACAGATGAATGAATATTGTAAGAGAAATCATATTTTGAAGACACCGCAGGAGATTGCTCGAATTTACTCAAAAGAGATTGAATATTCGCAAGAAAACATGGAAATCATTTTTGAAGAGCTATTATTTGGATAGATCATTATACAAACATTTGTAATAGAACAATATATCTTTATAATAGTTCAGAAAAAAACAATTTAAGAAAATTGAAAGTGAAATATTATGAGAATTCGAAAGAGAAAACCAATAGGGAAAAAGACGATCAAATACATAGAGAAATTGTATGAGGCATATTCAAGGAAGTTATTTTGTATTGCAAAGAATCATGTGAAAGACGATGATCTAGCACAAGACGTGGTGCAAAGTGTATTTGAAAAAGCATTGGTATATCCGGAGAGTATTTTGAAGGTGCCAGAGGAAGAAGTATTTTATTTTCTTACGGCAATAACAAAGAATGAATCCTTTACATTGTTGAAAAATGAAAAGAATAATGAACATGAGAGTCTTACATATGAAGACGGGTCAGAAGGGGATTTTGTTGAAGATCCTAGAGATAATTATCTGCAGATGATCGATCTGGAATCTTTAAAACAGAATCTGGCGGCATTACCACGAAGACATCGAGATACGATTTTATTTCGATATGTTTATGGATTGAAATGTAAAGAAATTGCAGATTTATTTAGAATTACAGAGCGAAGTGTTAAAAATCGCTGCAGAGAAGCAAGGGAACTGCTCAGGCAGATGATGGAAGCAGATGAATTGTAATTAGGATCAATATAAAAAGGTTAGCAGTGTGATCATACTGCTAACCTTTTATGTTTATTGATTTGTTGCATTTTTCATGAGTTTAGATCCGACTTCTTCATAATTGTCCGGGAAGAAGATATGAAGGGTATTTTTACCGCTTTTGATCTTCTGTAGTTTTAATTTAAATGTTTGTGTATGCATATCAGAGGATACATCAGTAGAATTGAAAGCTTCAATCACATTGGATACTAATTGTTTCTTTGCATCGGATAAGTTCTCAATGTGAAGAGGTTTTAATTCATCCAAAGTAGTCTGTTTTGCTTGTTTAAAAATGTCCAGATAATTGATGTATTGGCTAGACACCTTAACTGTTGCATTTTTCTTATCTTGACCTGTTACCGTGATCTTGTGGTCTAAGGAAGAAAGTTTGCTGCTGATCGCTTTATAGATCTCATTTGCTTGTTTCTTAGTGATCGTAACGCCTGCATTCTTAAAACTCTTCTGAAGAGTTGATATCATGGATGTCTGATATGTTTTTAAAGTATCAGATGCTTCAGAATCATCAATTCCAAGATCTGTCATCGATGTTGTATCTTGTTTTATGATCAGATCATAGAATGCCTCCATGGTGTCATCAGGTTTTGAGTTACTTGTACTCTGTCCACATCCAGCAAGGGATAACAGTAATAAGATCCCTAATATACCGGATAGGAACTGTTTGAAAATCCTACGTTTCATACTTATTGTTCCTTTCTACTTTATTCATATCTCATTATAGAGATTTTGGCAGGTAAAGTCAATTACTGTCGAATGATGGCTATAAGAAACAGCTCAATTGACGAAGAAGATCATTGTGTGATACACTAGATAACCGAAAGATAAAAAGGAGAGTTGTGTATTTATGGCGAATAAAACCTATGATGCTAACAGCATTTCAGTATTAGAAGGACTGGAGGCTGTTAGAAAACGCCCTGGGATGTACATTGGAAGTGTATCTACGAAGGGATTGAATCATTTAATATATGAGATAGTAGACAATTCGGTCGATGAATTTCTGGCAGGATATTGTGATGAGATCACAGTATCTTTAAATAAAGATGGAACAGCAACTATTACGGACAATGGACGAGGAATTCCGGTCGGAATTAATGAAAGAACAGGAAAAACAGCGGTAGAGATGGTATTTACCATGTTACATGCAGGAGGTAAGTTTGGAGATGGAGGATATAAGATTTCTGGAGGACTGCATGGAGTTGGTGCATCCGTTGTTAATGCCCTTTCAACCTGGCTTACGGTAACTGTAAAACAGGGAGGAAAGGTTTATCAGCAGAGATATGAGCGTGGAAAGATTATAACACCTCTTGAGTTGATTGGTACCTGTAGAAAATCAGATACGGGAACAAACGTCCAATTTTTACCAGACCCAGAGATTTTTGATAAGACATATTTTAAAGCAGCAATGGTTAGAAACCGTTTGCATGAGACTGCGTATTTGAATCCAAAACTTACGATTCATTATGTGAATGAACGAGAAGGTGAAGAAACAACAGTTGATTATCATGAGCCAGAAGGAATCTGCGCTTATGTAAAGAAATTAAATGAAGGAAAACAAATGCTTCATGAACCAGTATATTTTAAAAGAATGATTGATGGAATTGAGGCAGAAGTGGCATTTCAGTATACAGAAGATTTTGGGGAGAATATTCTGGGATTTTGTAATAACATTTATACGATCGAAGGTGGAACACATATCACAGGGTTTAAGACGAAATTCACTACGATCATGAATCAATATGCCAGAGAGATCGGGGTATTAAAAGAAAAAGATTCGAATTTTACCGGAACAGATGTGAGAAATGGTATGACAGCGATCGTTTCCGTCAAACATCCAGAACCAAGATTTGAAGGACAGACGAAGACGAAACTGGATAATCCAGATGCAGCCAAAGCAGTTGGAGAGATCGCGGGAGAAGAATTGGTTCTTTATTTTGATAAGAATCTAGATACTTTAAAAAAAGTGCTGGCATGTGCGGAAAAATCAGCGAAGATCCGTAAAGCGGAAGAAAAAGCGAAGACGAATATGCTGGTAAAACAGAAGTTGTCAATTGACAGCAACGGAAAACTGGCGAACTGTGAAAGTCGTAAAGCACAAGACTGTGAAATTTTTATTGTCGAGGGAGATTCTGCTGGTGGTTCTGCAAAAACAGCAAGAAACCGAAAGACACAGGCAATCCTTCCAATTCGAGGAAAAATCTTAAATGTAGAGAAAGCTACGATGGATAAAGTTCTTGCAAATGCAGAAATTAAAACGATGATCAATGCATTTGGATGTGGTTTTTCTGAAGGATATGGAAATGATTTTGATATCAGTAAGCTTCGTTATCACAAGATCATTATTATGACAGATGCTGATGTGGATGGTGCACATATCGCAACATTGCTTTTGACGTTCTTTTATCGTTTTATGCCAGAATTGATCACGCATGGACATGTATTTCTTGCAACACCGCCGCTTTACAAAGCAATGCCCAAAAAGGGCGAAGAAACTTATCTGTTTGATGATGCAGCACTGACAAGATATCGTGCAGAACATAAGGGAAACTTTACTTTACAACGTTATAAAGGTTTAGGAGAGATGGATGCGCAACAGTTATGGGAGACAACGCTGAATCCAGAAAGTCGTACATTAAAACAGATTGAGATCGAAGATGCTAGAATGGCCTCCGATGTTACTTCTATGCTGATGGGAAGCGACGTACCACCTCGCAGACAGTTCATTTATGAAAATGCAAATGAAGCGATGTTAGATATATAAATAGAAAGGAAACAATAGATAATGTCAGAACATATTATTAAAGCAGAATTTTCTGAGGTTATGCAAAAATCATATATCGATTATGCGATGAGTGTTATTTGTGCAAGAGCACTTCCAGATGCTAGAGATGGATTAAAGCCAGTACAGAGAAGAGTTTTATATTCCATGGATGAATTAGGACTTCGTTATGACAGGCCACATCGAAAATCTGCAAGAATCGTCGGGGATACCATGGGTAAATATCATCCACATGGTGACAGTTCCATCTACGAATCCCTAGTTGTTATGTCTCAGGATTTCAAAAAAGGAGTCCCTCTTGTTGATGGACATGGAAACTTTGGTTCCATAGAGGGAGACGGCGCTGCGGCTATGCGATATACAGAAGCACGACTTCAGAAGATCACGCAGGAAGCATATCTTGCAGACCTTGACAAAAATGTAGTTGATTTTGTATCGAACTTTGATGAAACAGAAAAAGAGCCTGAAGTGCTTCCAGTTAAGGTGCCAAACTTATTGGTAAATGGAGCAGATGGAATCGCTGTTGGTATGACAACGAGTATTCCACCACATAATTTAGGGGAAGTTGTTGATGCAGTGAAAGCATATATGCGAAAAGAAAGCATCACAAACGAAGAACTCATGGAATATATAGAAGGTCCGGATTTTCCAACAGGCGGTCTTGTGATCAATAAGAAAGATTTGTTAAATATTTATTCTTCAGGAACAGGTAAATTAAAATTAAGAGGAAAAGTAACTTTTGAACCAGCAAAGAAACGTGGGGAAAAAGATAAACTGGTAATTTCAGAAATTCCATACACAATGATCGGAAATAATATTTCCAAGTTTTTATCAGATACCGTAGCACTCATAGAGAACAAAGTGACAACAGATATTTTGGATATTTCCAATGAATCCTCTAAAGATGGAATCCGAATTGTATTAGAACTTCGAAAGGGTGCAGATGTTGAACGCTTAAAAAATCTCTTATATAAGAAAACAAAACTTGAGGATACATTTGGTGTGAATATGCTGGCGATCGTTGATGGACGTCCGGAGACACTGGATCTTAAGGGAATCATTGAAAATCATACGCAGTTTTATTATGAAGTAACAAGAAGAAAATATAAAACATTACTATCAAAATTATATGAACAAAGAGAAATTAAAGAAGGGTTGATCAAAGCATGTGATATGATCGATCTGATCATTGAAATCATTCGTGGAAGTAAGAGTCAGAAGGAAGTAAAGGCATGCCTTACCAAAGGAGATGTTGGAAATATTAATTTCAAGTCTTCCGATTCTATGATCGAAGCAACCAAGCTTTCTTTTACAGACAAACAGGCAAGTGCGATCCTTGATCTTAAATTATACCGATTGATCGGATTAGAGATTTTGATGTTAAAAGAAGAATATGAAGAGATTCTTGCAAAGATCGAAGAATATGAAGATATCTTAAATAACGAAAAATCTTTAAAGAACGTGATTCGTAAAGAATTAGATAAGATTAAAAAAGAATTTGGACGCGAAAGAAGAACTGTGGTCGAAGATGGAAAAGAGGCAGTTTATGTTGCTGCACCAGTCAAAGAAGAGACGGTTTATTTTGTGATGGATCGTTTTGGATATTCCAAGACAATGGATAAGGCAACTTATCAGAGAAATAAGGAAAATATCTTAAAAGAATACAAGTTTATTGTGCCTTGTATGAATACAGATAAGATCTGTATCTTTACCAATCTCGGTGTGATGCACCAGATCAAGGTACTGGATATTCCAGCCGGAAAATTCAGGGATAAAGGGGTACCAATTGATAATTTATGTAATTATGACAGTACAAAAGAATATATCATCCAGGTGCTAGATGCAGAATCAATGATTCATTCATCACTTTTATTTGCAACAGCAAAAAGTATGTTAAAAGTGATGGATGGAGAGTTGTTAAATGCAGCAAAGAGAACTGTGCAGGCAACCAAATTATCGGAAGATGAGTTGATCGAAGTGATTCCGGTAGACTGGACAGAAGAATCCGAAGACAAAGTAGTTCTTCAGACGAAAGAAGGAGTTTTCTTAAAATTCTTGCTTTCCGAGATTCCAAAAAAGAAGAAGAGTGCATTAGGTGTTCGTGGAATGAAGTTATCAAAAGATGATTCACTAACGAATATTTATGTGATGGAAGCACAGAATATCAGTTCTATCGTATATAAAGAAAAAGAACTGGAATTTCATCGGTTAAAACTATCAAAAAGAGATAGCAAAGGAACTAAAGTCCGCAGATAGATCTAAGATAGAAAGGAAAAATCATGGTAATTGACTTGATCATACCAACATACAAGCCAGGAGACAAGTTTCAGGAATCATTAAAACGACTTGCATTGCAGACAAGAAAACCAGACCGCATTATTTTAGTTAACACAGAGGCAGAATTTTTTGATGAGAAAATGATCACTCCATATGATAATGTAGAAGTTCATCATATTAAAAAAGAAGAATTTGATCATGGGAAAACAAGAGATTATGGAGCATCGCTTGCCAAAGAAGCTGACATTTTAATGTTTATGACAGATGATGCGATTCCAAAAGATAAATATATGGTGGAAAATCTGATCAAAGCATTTGATGATCCAATGGTAACGGCTGCTTATGGAAGGCAGATGGCTGATCCTGAAAAAAATTATATTGAGTATTATACAAGAATCTTTAATTATCCTCTGGAAAGCAGAGTTAAAACAAAGGAGGATCTGGATACTCTGGGGATCAAAACATTTTTCTGTTCAAATGTATGCAGTGCTTATCGAAGATCAGAGTATGATGAAATGGGAGGTTTTGAGCATAAAACAATCTTTAACGAGGATATGATCATGGCTTCAAAGATGATCGAAGATGGAAAGGCAGTTGCCTATCAGGCAGATGCAAGGGTATGGCATTGGCATGATTACAAGGCGATACAACAGTTACATAGGAATTTCGATCTTGCAGTGTCACAAGTAGATCATGGGGGATTATTCCTTAAAGTGAGATCAGAATCGGAAGGTGTAAAAATGGTTATCGCGACGATCAAGCATCTTTTTAAAAAGGGGAAAATATATCTTATTCCAAAGTATGTGATCGATACAGGATTTAAATTGATCGGATATAAACTTGGAAGAAATTATAAAAAACTGCCAAAATGGATGGTTTTAAAGCTTACGATGAATCAGACTTATTGGAAAGCTTAACAAAAACTTAATAAAATCACCTACTGTTTTTTCATATGATATGATATAATCTATAATGATAAGCAGATAATTGTGAGGAGGACACGAATGAAGATTAAGAAGTTTAAAATTATCCTAAGTCTGTTTTTGATCATAGGAATTGCTGCAGGGGGAGTGCTTGGATATTATGATGCAAGATTAGAAGCAGCAGTGAATAATAAGAATGGAAGTACACTGACAGATGTAAAGGTAGATGATAATCTGACATTTAATAAGAATGTTATTAATATCTTATTAGTTGGATCTGATCATGGAGCGATCAAAGGCGATCACGGAAGATCTGATAGTATTATGATTGCAACAGTCAATTTTAAGACAAAAGAATTAAAGCTCACTTCTTTGATGAGAGATATGTATGTTGAGATTCCAGGACATGGACATAACAAGTTAAATGCAGCCTATGCATTTGGTGGTGTGGAATTATTATATCAGACGATCGCTAAGAACTTTGGGATTAAGATCGACAATTATTGTGTTGTTGATTTCTCAACATTTGAGAAAGTTATCAATAAAGTTGGCGGTGTGGAAATTTCGCTGGAAGAAAAAGAAGCAAAATACCTGAATACAACAAATTACATTTCAAAGAAGAAATACCGTAATGTAAAGGTTGGAAAACAGACATTGAATGGAAATCAGGCATTAGGATATGCCAGGGTTCGTTACGTTGTTTCTAAGAAATATGGAGATGGAGACTTTGGAAGAACAGGTCGTCAAAGAGCGGTACTTCAAGCAGCACTTAATAAAGTATTGCAGCAGAGCCCAACAAAGATCGCAGATATTGCGTTAGATTCATTAGCTGATGTATCAACAGATATGAGTGCAAAATACCTGAAGAGTCTGGTATTGAAAGTTGTTCAGATGGGGACGACAGAGATCGATCAGATGAGGGTGCCATTAGAAGGTACTTATAAGATGGGAAGAGCACAGAGCAATATGTTCGTATTCTTTATAAACTTTAGTGCTAATAAAGCAGCCATGAATTATTTCTTATTTGACAAAGGCAGTGAAAAAGACTGGGCAAAAGAATATGGAGGAACATCTTCTGTTGAGACATTTGGATATTCCGGAACATCATCATCTGACTCAACAAGAAGCAGTTCATCATATTCAACATCTAGTACGAGAAGCAGCTATCAGCAGGAAAGTTACAGTACAACAAGCAGCAGACATACGACTTATAGTACAAGGTCTACAACTACGAGAAGTACAGAAGAACGTGTGACAGAAAGTACAACGTCACAGCCACAGACATCTGCACCAAGACCAACCACAGCACATCATACAACGACAGCTGCGGCGACAGAATCAACACCTTCTGGTGATTCTGTTGAAGAAGAATAAACAAAAATAAATTAAAATGAAAATGTGTCAAGGTAGAATCACTGTCATATCGTATTCTTTCTTGACACATATTTGTATAATTGGTAGAATAAAAAAAGTTACCAATACCCTGTAATATACCATTACGGTGATAGAATAAGACAAAGAAAGGAAATAAAAGATATGCGACAGATCGTTCTTTCTATTTTAGTAGAGAATACTCCCGGGGTATTAAGCCGAATTTCTGGTTTATTTACAAGAAGAGGGTATAACATAGACAGCATCACAGCATGTACGACACAAGATCAGAAGTTTTCAAGAATTACGATCGCAGTCAGCGGTGATGATATGATCTTGAAACAGATCAAGAATCAACTTTCAAAACTAGAAGATGTAGTGAAGATTTTTGAACTGGAAAACAGGAAGTCTGTTTGCAGAGAATTGATTCTTGCAAAGATTCGTGCAAACAAGACAGAGAAACAGGAGGTTATCACGATCGCAGATATTTTCAGAGCAAAAGTTGTGGATGTATCCAAAGATAATCTGATGATCGAGTTAACTGGGAATGTGAATAAGATAGAAGCATTTATCAATCTGATCAGTGATTTTGAAGTGATCGAAATTGTGAGAACAGGAATCACTGGTTTATCAAGAGGAGAAGATAACTCTAATATATTTTGATGAGAGTAACGGGGCAGAACCCTTACTATAAAGCCAAAAAAATGGAGGAATGAAAAATGGCAAAGATTTATTATCAAGAAGACTGTAACTTATCACTTTTAGATGGAAAAACCATCGCTATTATCGGTTATGGAAGCCAGGGACATGCACATGCCCTTAACTTAAAAGAGTCTGGATGCAATGTTATCATTGGTCTTTATGAAGGAAGCAGATCTTGGAAGAAAGCAGAAGAACAGGGATTTGAAGTGTATACATCTGCAGAAGCTGCTAAGAAAGCTGATATCATCATGATTCTGATCAACGATGAAAAACAGGCTAAATTATACAAAGAAAGCATCGAACCAAACTTAGAGCCAGGAAATATGTTAATGTTCGCTCATGGTTTCAATATCCACTTCGGATGCATCACACCTCCAAAAGATGTGGATGTAACTATGATCGCACCTAAAGCTCCAGGACATACAGTAAGAAGCGAATATCAGGCAGGAAAAGGAACTCCTTGCTTAGTAGCTGTTGAACAGGATGCTACAGGTAAAGCATTAGATTTAGCACTTGCTTATTCTTTAGGAATTGGTGGAGCAAGAGCTGGTGTTCTTGAAACTACATTCAGAACAGAAACAGAAACAGACCTTTTCGGAGAACAGGCAGTGCTTTGCGGTGGTGTTTGTGCATTAATGCAGGCTGGTTTCGAAACATTAGTAGAAGCTGGATATGATCCAAGAAACGCTTACTTCGAGTGTATCCATGAAATGAAACTAATCGTAGACTTAATCTACCAGTCAGGATTCGAAGGAATGAGATATTCTATCTCTAACACAGCTGAATATGGTGATTACATCACTGGACCTAAGATCATCACAGAAGATACTAAGAAAGCTATGAAACAGGTTCTTACAGATATTCAGGATGGAACATTCGCTAAAGACTTCTTATTAGATATGTCTGATGCAGGATCTCAGGTTCACTTCAAAGCTATGAGAAAATTAGCTGCTGAACATCAGTCTGAAGTTGTCGGAAAAGAAATCCGTAGCTTATACAGCTGGAGCAACGAAGATAAATTAATCAACAACTAGGATTTGTTTATCTTACATAAGGATATAAAAGATCAGAGATTTTTAATTTCTGATCTTTTTCTTTATGTAGGAATATTTGAAGAAAATAATACCTTAAAGGAAGGAAAAGCAATGAAATTTGTAATTCAGAGAGTAAAAGAAGCATCGGTAAAAGTAGATGATGAATACACAGGAAAGATAAAAAAAGGATATTTAGTTTTGATCGGTGTAGGGCAGGAAGATACAAAAGAAGAAGCCGATAAATATATTCGTAAGATGATCAATCTTCGTATTTTTGAAGATGAAAATGGAAAAACAAATTGTTCATTAAAAGATGTGGATGGAGAATTGTTGTTAGTATCTCAGTTTACGCTTTATGCAAGCTGCAGAAAAGGAAATCGTCCAAGTTTTACACAGGCAGGAGATCCAAAGAAAGCAGAAGAATTATATGAATATATCATTAAGGAATGCAACAAGGAAATAGATGTTGTACAGACAGGTATTTTTGGAGCACATATGGAAGTTGCTTTAATAAATGATGGACCATTTACGGTTGTTCTTGAAGATCTATAGTGGTAAAATAAAAGTGACAAATGATCATGCTGAGTTATAGAAAGGATGATGACATATGGATTTTACAAATGGAATGAAAAAAGCATTTCTTGCAAGCGTAGGTGCAGCAGCAACAACTGCAGAAGTTACCAAAGACATTCTTGAGAAAATGATTGAAAAGGGTGAACATACTGTAGAACAGGGAAAAGTGTTAAATCAGGAATTAAAGCACAATGCAAAACAGAAAGTCAAAGAACATGTATCTGTCCAAGTGACAAAGAAATATGATAAAGCATTTGAATGTGTTGATGAAATGTCTGCAGAAGATCTTGCACTTTTAAAAGAAAGAATTGCAAAAGCCGAGGCACTTCAGAAAGAAAAACAGGAAGCTGAAGAAGATGTTGAAGTGGAAGAAAGTGAAGCAACAACAGATTCAGAGACATCACAAGTACAAGAGGATGAAACTGAACAATAAGAGGTACTTATGAAACAGGAAACAGGAAGACTGAAAGAGATCTTGCATGTATTAAATCAGCATAAGGTCACACATGGGATCAATCCAGAGAAGTTATGCAGTATTTTAGAAGATCTTGGTCCAACTTATGTAAAGCTTGGGCAGATTATGTCAATGCGTTCAGATATATTGTCAGAGAAGTATTGTCATGAGTTAGCGAGACTTCGCACGGATGTAAAACCGATGAGTTTTAATGAGATATGGAAGATCTTGAATAAAGAACTTCATAATGACCCTGGTCAACTATTTCAGAAGATTAACCAGATACCGGTTGGGTGTGCATCAATCGCACAGGTCCATGAGGCCGTTTTAGGAGATGGCAGTAAAGTTGTATTAAAAATCCAGAGACCGCAGATTAAACAGATCATGGCAGAAGATATTGCTCTGTTAAAGAAGGCTTCTGGATTTTTAAATTTTGCAACAGGAACCGGTGAATTGATTGATTTTAGAAAAGTTATTGATGAGTTGTGGGAGACATCCAAAGAAGAAATGGATTTTGAAAAAGAAGCACAACATTTGGAACGATTTTATGAGAACCAGAAGGACGTTGCATATGTGACATGTCCGAAAGTATATAAGGAATATTCGAATGAGCATTTGCTGGTGATGAGTTATGTTGATGGAATCCAGATCGACCATATCGACGAACTTGATCGCAATGGGTATGATAGGAAGGAGATTGCCCAGAAAACAGCACAAAACTATTGTAAACAGATTTTGGCAGATGGCTTTTTTCATGCAGATCCACATCCAGGGAATCTATGGATCAGTGGTGGTCAGATCGTATGGATTGATCTTGGAATGGCAGGTGATCTGTCTGAACATTACCGTGCGATCATGAAACGTGCGATCACAGCTATTCTTAAAAATGATATTTATGAACTTAAGAATGCATTCTTATCGTTTGGAAAACCGACAGAGAAGATCGACCATGCTAGTTTGTATACAGATCTTGATGATATGGTTGGAAAATACATGAATATGGATTTCGGGACCATGGATCTTGGAGAATTGATGGAAGATGCAATAGGGCTTTTGAAGAAACATAAGATTGCGATCGAACCAGATATTACGCTGCTTGCAAGAAGTATGGTGACTATGGAAGGAACATTGAAATTATGTTCTCCAGAAGTGAATATGATACAGATATTGACTTCTTATATGTCTGCGAATATGTTTCATGAGATCGATATAAAGAAAGAGATAAGACATGCTTTGAGAGATATTTATGGGTCATCTAAGAAATCTTTGGAGATACCAGCACAGGTATCAGATCTTTTGAACATTACAAAGAATGGACAGGTAAGGGTAAACATTGAATCTGCGCAGATCGAGAAAGCAGGCAGAGAATTAAAAAAAGGATTTGATCATCTGTTGCTTGTATTGATCGTGATGGCACTTTGGTTTAGCTCTGCAATTTTATGTCTAAGTGATGTAACACCGAGAGTGTTAGGAATGCCATATCTTAGTGTGGCAGGATTTATATCAGGGTTTCTGATTGTTTTGTATATATTGATCCATATGCTGATTCAGAGAAAGAAATAAGAATAATGATAAAACAAATAGGAACATTAAATATTGAGATTGAGCGAAGGAAGATTAAAAATATAAATATCTACGTGAAACCTCCAAACGGAGATGTTTTGGTAACAGTTCCAATGAGAGTTTCCAACGAAGAGGTTTTTCGTTTCCTTAAGAAAAAAGAAGACTGGATTTTAAAAAACCATGAAAAAGCAAAAAACAGACAAAATTCATCACAGCAGGAAATTAATCTGGAACAAAGGAAATGGCTGGAAGACAAGATCATAGAATATGCAATGAGATGGGAATCGATCATGAAAGTTCATGCGAATGGTTTTACGATTCGAGATATGAAAACAAGATGGGGAAGCTGTAGTATTCACAGTAAAAAGATTCGGATGAATCTGCAGCTGGCTGTAAAATCAGAGGAATGTGTAGAGTATGTTTTGGTGCATGAATTATGTCATCTTTTAGAACCAAGCCATAACCAGAGATTTTATGATTTGATGAGTCATTTTCTTCCAGATTGGAGGGAACGTAAGCAGAAACTAAATGAAAAAGTGTGAAGAAAGTGTTAAAATCCATTTTTTATCTTACATTTTCTATTAATTTGAGTTATGATAAAACGTAAAGCTCAAAAGAAGGAGAAAAGACGATAACGAATGATGAATAACGAAATGACAAAATCAAACGAACAAAATATATTAGTCGGGATCGACGTAGGATCTACGACAACCAAAATAGTAGCAGTTGATGCCAATGACCGTCATCAACTGTTATTTTCTGATTATGCAAGACATCATGCAAATCAGATCGCAAGTGTGATCCGAAGCATTAAGAAGTTTTGCGGACATATAAGAGATAAGAAGATCAGATTGTGTCTGACTGGTTCTGGGGCAAAACCAGTGGCATCTATTTTAAAAGTACCATTTGTGCAGGAAGTTGCAGCCAATGCGATCGCATTACAAGATCAGTTTGACCAGGTCGGAACGGCAATTGAGTTAGGTGGACAGGATGCCAAGATGATCTTTTTTAAAGATTCTGAAAATGGACAGTCACAAAGTGTTTCCGATATGCGTATGAATGGAAGCTGTGCGGGTGGAACGGGAGCATTTATTGATGAAATTGCATCCGTATTAAAAGTACCAGTGGAACAGTTTAATGAGTTGGCACAAAAAGGAACACATTTATATGATATTTCTGGAAGATGCGGGGTATATGCAAAGACAGATATCCAACCACTTCTGAATCAGGGAGCAGCCAAGGAAGACCTTGCGTTATCCGCATTCCATGCGATCGCGAAACAGACGATCGGAGGGTTGGCACAGGGATTGGAGATTAAAAAACCTGTTGCATTTGAAGGTGGCCCATTAACATTTCATCCAACTCTGGTAAAAGTTTTTGCTGAACGTCTGGATTTGAAAGAAGATGAGATTCTTTGCCCAAAGCATTCAGAATTAATGATTGCATATGGGGCAGCATTATCTTTGGATAAGATGTTTGCAGACAGCAAACCAAAAGATGTGAATAAAATGTTAGTAATACTGGAAGACGCACAGAAAGATCATTCCCACGTTTCAGGAGAAATTGCAAAACCATTTTTTGAATCAAAAGAAGAAGAAAATGCTTTTAAAGAAGCACATAAGAAGAAACAGGTGACATGGAAGAAACCACAAAAAGGAGAGGTTGTTCGATGTTTTCTTGGGATTGATGCAGGAAGTACCACGACAAAATTTGTATTATTAGATGAACAAGAAGAGATTCTGGACTCTTTTTATGCACCAAATGAAGGAGATCCACTGAAAGTAGCGAAAGAGGCATTGATCCGTTTAAGAAAACGATATGAAGAAGCAGGAGCGAAATTAGAAATTTTATCAGCTGGTACGACTGGGTATGGAGAAATGTTGTTTTCTAAAGCTTTTGAAATTCCATGTCATACGGTTGAGACGGTAGCGCATGCCAGAGCTTCTGAAAAATATGTCAAAGACGCCTCTTTTATTTTGGATATTGGTGGACAGGATATGAAAGCAATTTGGTTAGAGGATGGAGTTATCACAAATATTTTATTAAATGAGGCGTGCTCTTCTGGATGCGGTTCATTCCTTGAAAACTTCGCATCTTCTTTACATATTCCAACAAAAAAGATTGCAAAGAAAGCTTTTGCATCTAAAAATCCAGCGGTTCTGGGAAGTCGTTGTACGGTATTTATGAACAGTAGTATTATCACGGAACAGCGAAATGGCAAGAATCCAGAGGATATTATGGCCGGATTATGCAGATCGATCATTCAGAATGTATTTACAAAGGTCATCCGTGTATCAAATCTTGATTCGCTTGGAACTAAGATCGTGGTACAGGGTGGTACTTTTGAAAATGACGCAGTCTTACGTGCAATGGAAGAGTATGTAGGAAGAGAAGTGATCAGAGCACCATATCCAGGGATCATGGGTGCGATCGGTGTTGGATTGATTGCAAAAGAGCAGTATGAGAAGAACCCGGAAGAAGTGAGTACATGGGATCTTCGTGATTTAGATACATTTTCTTATGAGCAGCAGGCGAATGCACCTTGTCCATTTTGTACGAATCATTGTCAAAGAACAATTGTTCAATTTTCAAATGGAAATTCCTGGGTAACAAATAATCGATGTGAAAAAGGCGAGATCATCGGAGATCCAAAAAATGATGAGGTTGGAAAGCAGTTAAAAGAAACAATCCGAAAAACACAGAGCGTTCCAGATTTATTCCAAGAGCGAAAGAAATTATTGTTCAAAGAATATCCTTATCCAGTGCCTAAAACAGAAAGAGATATCACCATCGGAATTCCAAGAGTGTTATCCTATTGGGATACGATGCCATTTTGGACAACTTTTTTCAAAAGTTTGGGATACAAAGTACAATTATCGGATGAAAGTACAAGAGAGATTTATGAAAGTGGGTTGTCAGCAGTGACATCAGACACGGTATGTTTTCCAGCAAAACTTGTGCATGGACATCTTAGAAATCTGGTGAAAAAATATCATGTAGACCATATTTTTATGCCATCGATCACAACAGTACCGCCAGAGAATATGGAAAAAACAAGTGAGTCTATGTGTGCGGTGGTAAAAGGTTATCCGATCGTTATCAGGAATTCTGATAATCCACAGGATAAATGGAATGTGCCATTTGATGCACCATTATTCCATTGGCATACCAAAAAGGACAGACAGCGTCAGTTGGTAAAATATATGGAGGAAGTATATCATGTCTCAAAAGAAGAGGTTATGAATGCAATGCATACAGCAGATCAGGCTCAGAAATCTTTTGACCAACAGTTAAAGAAACGAGGAGAAGAGATCCTAAATGAAGTAAAGGAAAAGAATGGATTTGCAGTTGTTTTAGCATCTCGTCCATATCAGAACGATACACTGGTTAATCACGATCTGTCTAAGATGTTTACAAAAGCAGGTATCGCAGTCTTAACCGCAGATTCCCTGCCAGAAGTGAATCAGACAGAACTCTCAAAAAGCCGTCTGGATATTGTAAATAACTATCATGCTAGAATGTTATCTTCTGCTATCTTATGTGCGCAAAGTGAGCATCTGGAATATGTACAGCTCGTAAGTTTTGGATGTGGACACGATGCTTATCTATCCGATGAGATCACGAGAATGATGAAAGAAATTTCCGGGAAAACACCATTGATCTTAAAAGTAGATGAAAGTGATAATCAAGGACCATTGGGAATCCGTGTGCGTTCTTTCTTGGAGACAGTGAAAATGGGACGTGAGAAACATCAGAAATTAGAAGTAAAAGAGTTGCAAGAACCATATCCAGTCAAGTTTACAAAAGAAAACAGGAAAGAAAAAATCGCGTTGGTTCCAAATACATCGCATGCATTTTGCAGAATTATGACAGCGGCATTAAGAGGACAAGGAATTCGGGCGGTTGCTTTGGATATCGGGCGTGAAGAAGCAATTCGTTTGGGAAAGAAATATGTACATAACGATATCTGTTTCCCAGCACAGATCGTCATCGGAGAAGCATTGGCGGCACTGGAAAGTGGAAAGTATGATGACAAAGATGTTGCGATCGTTATGGGGAAATATGTCGGAGACTGTCGACTGACACATTATGGGGCACTACTAAGAAAAGCTCTTGATGATGCAGGATATGATCATATTCCGATCCTGACAAATGATGATGCAGATTCTCATAATATGCACCCAGGATTTAAATTAAATCTGGCATCTTCTGTAAAAATCGCATTTGCATTACCGATGATCGATGTATTGGAGGAATTATTACGAAAGATCCGTCCATATGAAACAGTCAAAGGAAGTGCGGATGAAGCGTTTGACAAAGCCCTTGATCTTGTAATTGATGGATTGGAAAAGTCAGGAGTTCTTGGTGCAAGAAAAGGATTTAAGAAGGCTATTTCTATCATGAAAAATATTTCTTATGATCGTACGAACTTAAAACCACAGATTCTGATCGTTGGGGAATATCTTCTGAACTTTCATCCAGGAGCAAACCATGACATTGAAAAATATCTGGAAGAAAATGGATTTGAGATCATTGAAGCACGTATGACGGATGTTATCCGTAAGACATACTTTTATCAGGATTCACAGATCAGGGAATATCATTTAAATAAACCAATGGATCAAAAGATCTGGTTTCGGACAGCAGACATGTTCTTTGATCTTGCACACAGTCTGACCGATTCCATTGCAAAAGGACATCCTTTATATAAACCAGCGATCCGTATGGATGATCTGGTAAAAGACAGTGATCCGATCATTCATCATACATTTGATGCAGGAGAGGGTGTGCTGATTCCAGGAGAGATCATTCATCACGCAAAACATGGATGCAAGTATTTCTTGATCTTACAGCCATTTGGATGCCTGCCAAACCATGTTGTTGGAAGAGGTATTTCTAAAAAATTAAAAGAAATGTATCCAAATGCACAGATTCTTCCATTAGACTATGATCCAGATGTCAGTTTTGCGAATATCGAAAATCGTCTGCAGATGCTTGTTATGAATGCGAAACAAGAAATCTTGGAAGAAAATGAAGAACGAGACCGTAGAAGAAGTCATCACTACATGGAAAGTGACAAAAAAACATATCGTAGAAAGAAATATGGTGTCGAAAAAACTTCTGGTGTATAAAATATAGAATTAAATTGTTGAATTTTGTTAAATATGCTATAATCCATTTTAGGTTATTCAAAAATAATTTGAATGGAGGAGAAGTAATGAATATTCAGGAGTTTTATGACAGTATTGATGAAAGTTATGAAAATATAAGCAGCCGTATGATGGGAAACCAGAAACTGGTGGAAAAGTTTGTCCGTAAGTTTTTAGATGACCCTACTTATGAACAGATTAAAGAAGCAGTAGATAAGATGGATTATGATGAAATTCTTCGAACAACTCATACGATGAAAGGAATTGCAAGCAATCTGGAGTTTACACATTTACAGCAAAAAAGTGCGAAAGCAGTAGATATGATCCGTGCAGGACAGCGCGAAGAAGTATTGCCAGTGATCGGTGAAATTGAGAAAGAATATCAAAAAGTTATCGAACAGATCCAGAAATTGGATTAAATTGGATAATAAGAAGACAAAGATGAGGGAATCTTTCGAAGTAGTATGAAGGAGACAGCGACAACATAAAAAATAAAAAGGAACTAGCGATTATGCAAAACAAAACAAAAAATATATTTTTTAAGATAATCTCAGGACTCGTTTTGATTCAGGGTGTGTTGCAGTTATTGAATCTGTTAGGGCTTGTAGGTTATGGAAGAACGACGACTTCTGCAACAAAGTTTTATCTTGGACTTGTTTTGATCGGCGGCTACGCAGTAGCAGCAATGGTCGGTGGATATACGGGTCTTAAAGATGGAAATACACAGGAAGGATGTAAAAGATGTTTTTATGTCAGTCTTGTACTGATCGCAATTACGATTGCCACGATTATTTTAAATGTTGTATTTAAAGCATATTCAGTAACTCAGTTTGAGGCACTGATCATACCAGTGTTGTTTATGCTTTTTACAATATTAAATGGACGAAAGAATTTGTAAACACAAAAGGGTCTTTTTCGATTTCGAAAGAGGTCCTTTTTATAGTTGTTCTTTTCTTGATGATATGATATAATTTCACATAGTGATTTGGCAAAGAAAGAACAAATGAGGTAGACCAATGAAAGATTTAAAAGATATGAAACGTGTGCTTTTAAAGTTAAGTGGAGAAGCACTTGCCGGAGATAAGAAGACAGGATTTGATGAAGCAACATGTGCAGATGCAGCACGTCAGGTAAAGACATTAGTAGATGAGGGACTTCAGGTAGCGATCGTCATCGGAGGAGGAAACTTCTGGAGAGGACGTACAAGCGAGAGTATGGAACGTACAAAAGCTGATCAGATCGGAATGCTTGCGACAGTTATGAACTGTATCTATGTATCCGATGCATTCAGAACAGCAGGAATGGAAACAGAAGTATATACTCCATTTGTATGCGGAGCATTTACAGAATTATTTTCCAAAGATAAAGCAGTCAAGGCTTTAGATGAAGGAAAGGTTGTATTTTTTGCAGGTGGAACAGGACATCCTTATTTCTCAACAGATACAGCAACAGCACTTCGTGCGATCGAGATTGAAGCAGATGCGATCTTATTAGCAAAATCAATTGACGGCGTATATGACAGTGATCCTGCTGTGAATGAAAATGCGGTGAAATATGACAGTATCACAATGGAAGAAGTGTTGGATCAGAAATTAGGAGTGATCGACCTGACAGCGACGATCATGTGCCTTGAAAATAAGATGCCATTAGCAGTTTTTGGATTAAATGAAGAAAACAGCATTGAGAATTTAATGAAAGGTGAATTTAACGGAACATATGTAACCGTTTGATAAATTAGGAGGACGAAAGAAACATGTTAAAACAATTTGAAGACAAGATGCAGAAATCTTTAGACAGTATGGCGAATGATTTTATGACAATTCGTGCAGGACGTGCTAATCCTCATGTATTAGATAAAGTCAAAGTTGATTATTATGGAGTTGCAACTCCTGTAGCACAGGTTGGTAATGTTTCTGTACCTGAAGCAAGAACGATCATGATCCAGCCATGGGAACCAAACTTATTAAAAGAGATCGAGAAAGCGATTTTAGTATCTGATATCGGGATCACACCAACAAATGATGGTAAAGCAATCCGCTTAAACTTCCCAGATCTTACAGAAGAACGAAGAAAAGAGCTTGCAAAAGATGTTAAGAAACGTGGAGAAGAAGCAAAGGTAGCAGTTAGAAATATCCGTCGTGATGCAAATGATTTTGTCAAGAAACAGAATAAAGCCGGAGATTTAAATGAAGATCAGGCAAAAGATGAAGAAGACAAAGTACAGAAGATGACAGATAAATACATCAAACAGATCGATGAAGCAGTTGATGCAAAATCAAAAGAAATCATGACAGTTTAATCTTAATCATCAACAGGGTTGAAATCTCAGCCCTGTTTTGTTTCATGTGAAAAGAAATGAAAGTTATATATGATACACAGGAGGTCCAAATGGAGAATTTAAATATTCCACAACATGTGGCCATTATCTTAGATGGGAATGGAAGATGGGCAAAAAAACGCCATTTACCTAGGAATATGGGACATAGACAGGGAAGTAAAGTGGTGGAAAAGATCATTGAAGATGCACATGATCTTGGAATTAAATATTTAACAGTTTATGCTTTTTCAACAGAGAATTGGAAACGCCCACAGGACGAAGTAAATGCATTGATGAAACTGCTTCGTGATTATTTAAAGACATGTATCAAGCGTGCAAATAAAAATAATATGAAAGTCAGAGTGATTGGAGATATCACAGGACTTTCTGAAGATTTACAGGAGAAGATCGTTGAGCTTGAGAAGGCGTCCAAAGATAATACAGGGATCAATTTTACGATCGCACTGAATTATGGAAGTCGTGATGAGATGGTGCGAGCTATGAGACATATGGCAGATGATCTTTCCAGTGGAAATCTTTCCAAAGATGAGATCACAGAAGAAGTGTTTAATGGATATCTGGATACAAAAGAACTTCCAGATCCAGATCTGATGATCCGCACAAGCGGGGAAGAAAGATTGTCAAACTTTATGTTATGGCAGTTAGCATATACAGAATTTTATTTTACAGATGTGCTTTGGCCAGACTTCAATAAAAAAGAATTAATAAAGGCGATCGAATACTATAATGGACGCGACCGCAGATTTGGAGGAATATAAGTTTATGTTTAAGCAAAGACTGATCAGTGGGATCATTTTAGTATTGATCGCAGCTTTTGGGTTATATATGGGTGGAATTGTGACGTTTGCAATGACATTGATCGTTGCATTGATCGGATACAGCGAGATTTTAAAGATTTATCATATTGAGAAATCATCTTTGGCAGTGATCGGATATACAGGCACGATTCTTTATTATGTGGCATTGTTATTTGATCTTGATCAATGGACCACAGCAATCATTATTTTATTTTTAATCTTTTTACTCGGATGCTATGTGGTACGTTTTCCAAAGTATAAAGTGGATCAGATGATGGCAGGATTCTTTGGATTTGTATATGTAGCGGTTATGATGTCCTTTATCTATCAGATCCGTGAATTACAAAATGGAGGAGAATTTGTTGTATTATTATTCCTTGCAGCATGGGGAAATGACACTTTAGCATATTGTACAGGAATGTTGATCGGAAAACATAAGATGTCACCAATTTTAAGTCCTAAGAAAAGTATAGAAGGTTTGGTTGGCGGAATTGTCGGTGCGGCAATTCTTGGTGCATTATATGGATTATATCTAAACACATATATCAGATTTAGTTTTAATCCAGTTACAATGTTCCCAATTGTTTGTGGACTAGGTGGAGCAGTTTCAGTCATTGGAGATTTGGCAGCATCTGCGATCAAGAGAGATTCAGGAATTAAGGATTATGGTACATTGATCCCTGGTCATGGAGGAATTCTTGACCGATTTGATAGTATTATTTTTATTGCACCTGTCATTTATTATCTGACAGTTATGATCTCAGGAGGAGCGATCTAGAATGAAATATATTTCAATTATTGGATCTACAGGTTCCATTGGAACCCAGACACTAGATATCGTACGAAGTAATAAAGATCTGAAAGTTACAGCCTTAGCAGCAGGAACAAGTATTGATCTGTTAGAGAAACAAGCAAGAGAATTTCAGCCAGTGATCGTTGCTGTATACAATGAACAGAAGGCAGAAGAGTTGAAACTTCGTCTGGCAGATACGAATATAAAAGTATGTGCAGGAATGGATGGATTATTAGAAGCAGCAACACAGGAGCAGTGTTCTGTTGTTGTCACAGCAATTGTCGGAATGATCGGAATTCGTCCAACGATCGCTGCGATGAAGGCTGGGAAAGACATCGCACTTGCTAATAAAGAAACATTGGTAACTGCAGGGCATATCATTATGCCAATGGCGGAAGAATTGGGTGTTTCTATTTATCCAGTAGATAGTGAGCATTCTGCAATCTTTCAGTGTTTACAGAGCGGGAAAAGAGATGATCTTGATTCTCTGATCATTACAGCATCAGGGGGACCGTTCCGTAAGAAAACGACAGAAGAATTAAAACATGTGACAGTAGAAGATGCGCTGAATCATCCAAACTGGTCAATGGGACGAAAGATCACGGTTGATTCCGCAACGTTAGTGAATAAAGGACTCGAAGTGATCGAAGCCAAATGGTTGTTTGGAGTGGATTTTGATGATATTCATGTTGTAGTACAACCAAAGAGTGTGATCCATTCTATGATTCAGTTTAAGGATGGAAGTGTGATCGCACAGCTTGGAACACCGGATATGAAATTACCGATTCAATATGCATTATTTTATCCACAACATAGAAATCTTGCGGGAGAACGTCTGGATTTTGCAAAATTAAAAGAAATTACATTTGAAGAACCACCAGTGGATGTTCTAAAAGGACTTCCTTATGCATATAAAGCAGGTAGGATCGGTGGAAGCATGCCAACAGTCTTAAATGCTGCAAATGAAAAAGCAGTTGCATTATTTTTAGACCGTAAGATTCAGTTTTTAGATATTTACGACATCATTGAAGACACAATGAATGCCCATAAAGTTATTGAGAATCCGACACTGGAAGAAGTGTTAGAGACAGAGCAATGGGTGTATGAACACATAGAAAGCAGGTAGATCATTGAATATTATCATTGCAATTTTAATTTTTGGAATTATTATTATTGTGCATGAATTAGGGCATTTTCTGATCGCTAAGAAAAATGGGATTCAGGTAGATGAATTTTGCATTGGACTTGGACCAACGATTATAGGAAAGCAGGTTGGAGAGACTTTTTATTCTGTCAAACTGCTGCCATTTGGTGGTGCATGTATGATGGGAGAAGATGAAGACCGACCTGGAGAAAATGCGTTTAATAATAAGTCCGTCTGGGCAAGAATGGCAGTTATTTTTGGAGGACCATTTTTTAACTTTATCTTAGCGTTTATATTTTCAATTATAGTGATCGGAATGTCTGGTGCTGACATTCCGAAGATTTCCAAAGTAGAAAAAGATTCACCAGCATATGAAGCAGGAATCCGTAAAGGAGATACTATGATCAAAGTTGCTGGAAAGAAAATGCACAATTACAGAGAGTTTTCCTATTATATGTATTTAGATTATGATGGAGGGAAAATTCCAATCACGATATTACAAAACGGAAAAGAAAAAAATATAAACGTCACACCAGAGTATGATAAAGAACGAGGGCAATATCTGATCGGGATCACCTGGAATGGATATCAGAAAGTAGGTCCGTTAAAAACGATCGAATACAGTTTCCGAGAAGTAGGATTGCAGGTAAAGATTACTTTAAAGAGTGTAAAGATGTTAGTTTCACAAAAACTTGGTGTGAAAGATCTTTCAGGACCAGTAGGAATTGTCAAAACGGTCGGAGACCAATATACACAGGCTGCTGCCTATGGATTTAAAACAGTATTTTTGACAATGATAAACTGGATCATTTTGATCAGCGCAAACCTTGGTGTGATGAATCTATTGCCATTACCAGCACTTGATGGAGGTCGTTTATTGTTTTTGATCATAGAAGCAATTACTGGAAAGGCTGTGCCACAGAATATGGAAGCGCTGGTACACACTGCAGGGTTGATCTTATTAATGCTTTTGATGGTATTTGTAATGTATCAGGATATTGTAAAGATTTTCATGTAAAGGGGGATTTGCATGTATACAAGAAATCAGACAAGAGTAATTTCGATTGGAGATGTTAAGATTGGAGGAGGCAATCCAGTTGCCATCCAGTCTATGACAAATACAAAGACAGAAAATGTGGAAGAGACGGTCAAACAGATTCTTGCTCTTGAGAAGGCTGGATGCCAGATTATTCGCTGTACTGTTCCAACAATGAAAGCTGCCGAAGCTTTTACAGAGATTAAGAAGCAGATTCATATTCCGTTGGTCGCGGATATTCATTTTGACTATAAACTTGCAATTGCAGCGATGGAACATGGGGCAGATAAGATCCGTATTAATCCGGGGAATATCGGTGGAGAAGAGAATATCCGCAAAGTGGTAGAAACAGCAAAGAAATATCATGTACCGATCCGTGTTGGTGTAAACAGCGGATCATTGGAGAAACCACTTGTTAAAAAATATAACGGAGTAACCGCACAAGGACTGGTAGAAAGTGCCTTAGATAAAGTTGCTATGCTTGAAAAATATGATTTTCATGATATGGTAGTCAGTATTAAGTCTTCTGATGTTTTGATGTGTGCAGAAGCATACCGCCTAGTCGCAGACAAAATCAATTACCCTCTGCATGTAGGGATCACAGAAGCTGGAACAGTTTTTAGTGGTAATATCAAATCAGCTGTAGGACTTGGAATTATCTTAAATCAGGGAATTGGTGATACGATCCGTGTATCATTGACAGGAGATCCAGTCAACGAGATTGCCAGTGCGAAACTGATCTTAAAGACATTAGGACTTCGTTCCGGAGGAATTGAAGTTGTATCCTGCCCAACATGTGGACGTACGAATATCGATCTGATTCCACTTGCCAATCAGGTAGAGACAATGGCTGCAGATTTTGAAAATCTGAATCTTAAGGTTGCTGTTATGGGGTGCGTTGTAAACGGACCAGGAGAGGCCAAAGAAGCAGATGTGGGAATCGCTGGTGGAAATGGAGAGGGACTTCTGATCAAGAAAGGCGAGGTTATCCGTAAAGTACCAGAAGATCAATTACTTGATACTTTAAGATATGAATTAGAACACTGGGGTGAATAAAATGGAAGTGACAACAAAACCATTTTTCAGTGTATTTCCAGATTTGAAAGTTTCTGACGATGTAAGATCTTTGTTTGAAGATGCGAATATTAGAGAGATCACACTAAAGAAAAAAGAAAACACGCTTAAGATTTCTTTTCAGTGTGATCATCTGATCTCAAGAGTCGATACATGGAGAATGGAACGCACGATCCGGGAACAGCTGTTTTCAAAGCGTTTTGTAAAGATTCGTTTTCAGGAAAGTTATCACCTGTCAGAACAATATAATCTCAAATATCTAATGGAGCATTACATGAAAAGCTTCCTCTTTGAGTTAAAAGGCAAAGGGGAGGTTATTTTTAATGTCGTGAGAAAAGGGGATTATAAAATTGAAGATGATGTGATCACCTTTTACTTTGAAGATACATTTGTAAACCGCAATAAAGCCCCAGAGATCAAAGAATTTTTTGAGATGATTTTAAAAGAACGTTTTTCTATTGATGCAAAAGTCGGATTTGATTTCTCTAAGACGATTGATCGAAGCCTTAAGATGGAAAGTGATTATCGCTTACAACAAGAAATTCATACGATCGTGGAGCACGCAGATATCGTTGAGAAAGAACAAAAAGAAGAGAAAAAAGCAAGAAAGAAAGCAGCTGCAACGAAAAAAGAGCATATGTTTAAGAAAAAACCAAAATATTCAGATGATCCAACCTTATTATATGGACGAAATTGTGATGGCGAGCTGATGGAGATCAAGGATATCTATGATGAGATCGGGGAAGTTGTGATTCATGGGCAGATCACATTTCTTGAAACACGAGAAATTCGTAATGAAAAAACAATCATCATTTTTCATATTACCGATTTTACAGATACGATCAGCTGCAAGGTTTTCGTAAGAAATGAACAGCTACCCGACATTTTAGATGGTTTGAAAAAAGGTGGATTCTATCGTATCAAAGCAGTTGCGATGTATGACAAATTTGATCATGAGATCTCTCTAGGATCTGTGGCAGGAATCAAGGCGATTACAGATTTCAGGGAAAAACGTCAGGACACATCCATGGAAAAACGTGTGGAATTACATCTCCATACAGTGATGAGCGATAATGACAGTGTGGTACAGATCAAAGATATTGTAAATCGGGCCTACGAATGGGGACATCCGGCGGTTGCGATTACAGATCACGGTGTATTGCAGGGATTTCCGATCGCACGTCATGCATACGAAGACTTGAGACTAAAAGAAGATGATCCATTTAAGATCATTTATGGGGTAGAAGGATATTTCGTTGATGACCTTGGAGATTTGATCATTGATTCAAAAGGGCAGTCACTAATGGACAGTTATGTTGTATTCGATATTGAGACAACAGGATTTAACAGTGTCAATGATCGAATTATAGAAATTGGTGCGGTAAGAGTCGTGGAAGGAGAGATTAAAGAAACATTCAGTGAATTTGTCAATCCAGAGCGCCCAATTCCATATAAGATCACTCAGCTGACAACGATCACAGATGATATGGTAAAAGATGCGGGAACGATCGAAGAGATTCTTCCACAGTTTTTAAAATTCTGTGAGGGATCTGTTTTGGTTGCACATAATGCAGGATTTGATACAGGGTTTATCCGCGAAAATGCGAAAAGGTTGAATCTTCCATATGATCATACAGTTGTGGATACACTGGGGCTTGCAAGATGTCTAATGGGACATCTTGGTAAATTTACACTGGATAACATTTGTAAACATTTAAATATCATACTGGAAACACACCATAGAGCAGTTGATGATGCAACAGCAACAGGAAAGATTTTTGTAGAATTCATTTCTATGTTAAAAGAAAAAGATATTACAGATCTAGATCAGGTCAACGAATTTGCAAATGATAATGTCGATCTGATCAAAAAAGGACGCATGTATCATGGAATTATTCTGGTTAAGAATAATACAGGGCGTGTTAATTTAAACCGCTTGGTATCAGAATCACATTTAAATTACTTTAACCGTCGCCCAAGAATGCCAAAGTCTCTGATCAATAAATATAGAGATGGATTGATCATTGGATCTGCGTGTGAAGCAGGAGAATTATATCAGGCATTGCTTGATGAACGCTCAGATGAAACGATTGCGAATATTGTATCATTTTATGACTATCTGGAGATTCAGCCAGTAGGAAACAATGAATTTATGATTGGATCTGAACGTGTTGAGAATGTGAATTCGATCGAAGATATTCAGAAATTCAATCAAAAGATCGTAGATCTTGGAGAACAATTCCATAAGCCGGTCGTTGCAACATGTGATGTACATTTTCTAAATCCAGATGATGCAATCTATCGTTCTATTTTATTAGCTGGAAAAGGATTTAAAGATGCTGACCAGCAGGCACCACTTTATTTTAGGACAACACAGGAGATGTTAGATGAGTTTGCGTATCTTGGAAGTGAGAAAGCCAAAGAAGTTGTCATAACAAACACGAATAAGATCAATGATATGATTGAAAATATTTCTCCGATCCATCCAGATAAATGCCCGCCGGTAATCCCAGATTCAGACAAAACATTAAGAGAAATCTGTTATAATAGAGCACATGAGATTTATGGAGATGATCTTCCAGAACGAGTGACAAGTCGTTTGGAAAAAGAATTAAACTCTATTATTGGAAATGGATATGCGGTAATGTACATCATCGCACAGAAACTGGTATGGGATTCGAATGACCATGGGTATCTGGTAGGATCACGAGGATCGGTAGGATCTTCCTTTGCAGCAACGATGTCAGGGATCACGGAAGTAAATCCGTTGCCAGCACATTATATCTGTCCAGAATGTCATTTTGTGGATTTTGACTCAGAACAGGTGCAAAAATATGCGAAGATGGGTATGTCAGGTTTTGACATGCCAGATGCATACTGTCCAAAGTGTGGAGCAAAGATGACGAAAGAAGGACAGGATATCCCGTTTGAGACATTCCTTGGGTTTAAAGGAAATAAAGAGCCGGATATCGACTTAAACTTCTCAGGAGAATATCAGGGAAAAGCACATGCTTATGTAGAAGTTATCTTTGGAAAAGGAAAAGCATTCCGAGCGGGAACGATCGGTACACTGGCAGAGAAAACAGCCTATGGTTATGTGTTGAAATATCTGGAAGAACGAGGAATCAGTAAACGTCGTTGTGAAATAGAGAGATTAGCACTTGGATGTACGGGAGTTAAGAGAACAACTGGTCAGCATCCGGGTGGAATCATTGTAGTACCGCATGATAAAGAAATTTATGATTTTACAGCGGTACAACATCCAGCCAATGATATGAATACACCGATCATTACGACACATTTTGAATACCATTCGATTGACCAGAACCTATTAAAACTTGATATTCTGGGACATGACGATCCATCTATGATCCGAAGAATGGAAGATATCACAGGAATTGATGCACAGACGATCCCAATGGACGATAAAGGTGTTATGGGATTATTTCATGGAACAGAAACCTTAGGGATCACACCAGAAGATATTGATGGGACACCGCTTGGATCACTTGGAGTACCGGAATTTGGGACAGACTTTGTAATTCAAATGCTTCAGGATACGCATCCACAGAGCTTTTCTGATCTTGTCCGTATTTCTGGGCTGTCTCATGGAACCGATGTATGGCTTGGAAATGCTCAGACATTGATCGAGAATGGAGATGCGGTTATTTCCACAGCAATCTGTTGTCGAGATGATATCATGGTATATCTGATCAATCAGGGATTGGAACAGGAAGCGTCATTTAAGATCATGGAAGGAGTCCGAAAAGGAAAGGGACTTACAGATGAACAAGAACAGATGATGAGAGATCACAATGTGCCAGATTGGTATATCTGGTCTTGTAAACAGATCAAATATATGTTCCCGAAAGCCCATGCGGCAGCTTATGTTATGATGGCATGGAGGATCGCATGGTATAAGGTTTATCACCCATTAGCATATTATGCAGCATATTTCAGTATTCGAGCGAAGGCATTTTCTTATGAAGATATGTGTCTTGGAAAAGAACGTTTGGATGAAAAGATGAGTATTATTAAGAATACACCAAAACACGAAGTTAAAAATGCAGATCTTGATCTGTTACGAGAAATGAAGATTGCGGATGAAATGTATGCAAGAGGCTATGAATTCTGGCCACTGGATATTTACAAGGCAAAGGCAAAAGATTTTCAAGTGATCGATGGAAAGATCATGCCAGCACTTACCAGCATTGATGGAATGGGTGAAAAAGCGGCACAGCAGGTAGAAGAAGCAGCCAAAGGAGAACCATTTACATCCTTGGAAAACTTCAGAAACAGAACAAAAGCACCACAAGCATGTATCGAGAAAATGAAAGAACTTGGAATTATGGGAGATCTATCAGATACTGATCAGTTAAGTTTCGATTTTCTTTGATAATATATGAAAAAACTCTTGTCAAGAGATATTTTTCATGTTAAACTAAATATAGCTTAAGAAAAGATGACTTAGGAGTGGGCATATGTCCACTCCTATTTTGTGTAACAATGAAGAAATAACACTACAAAAGAAAGGGTTGATACATTGGCAAGACGAGTTGATATTGAAACAAAAACAGAAGAACTGGTATTACCGATCATTGAAGCCAACAATTTTGAACTGGTGGATGTAGAATATGTCAAAGAAGGAGCAAACTGGTATTTAAGAGTTTACGCAGACAAAGAAGGTGGAATTGCAATTGATGACTGCGTGCTGATCAGCAGAAGCTTAGAAGAGAAACTAGATGCAGAAGATTTTATCGAAGATGCATATATTTTAGAAGTAAGTTCTCCAGGACTTGGAAGACCACTAAAAAAAGAAAAAGATTATGTAAGAAGTGTCGGAAAGTCCATTGACATCAAGCTTTATAAAGCAATTGATAAGCAAAAGGAATTTACTGGTATTTTAAAAGAAAACATGGAAGATCAGATTGTACTAACAATCGAAGATCAGGATATTACATTTGAGAAAAAGAGCATTGCAAGTGCTCGTTTGTCGTTAGATTTTTAAGGAGGAAGAAAGAGAATGAGTGAATTAATTGCGGCATTAAATCAGTTGGAGAAGGAAAAAGGTATTGATAAAGACGTTATCATGGAAGCCATTGAAAATTCCCTGCTTGCTGCATGTAAAAGAGATTTTGGAAGTGCAGATAACGTTGTAGTTAATATGGATCGTGAAACAGGAGATATTTATGTTTATGCGATCAAAGAAGTTGTAGACGAAGTTTATGATCCTGCTCTGGAGATCAGTCTTGGAAAAGCAAAGGCAATCGATCAGAACTTAAATCTTGGAGATACTGTAAGAATTGAAATCACACCAAAAGATTTCGGACGTATTGCAGCAATGCATGCAAGAAGCGTTATTGTGCAGAAAATCAAAGAAGAAGAAAGAAGAGTTGTATATGATCATTTCTACTGCAAAGAAAAAGATATCGTAACAGGTGTTGTTCAGCGTTATGTTGGAGAGAATGTAAGTGTAAGCTTAGATGACAAAACAGATGCTCTGTTAATGAAATCTGAACAGATCAGAGGTGAAGTGTTCAAACCAACAGAGAGAATCAAACTTTATATTGTAGAAGTAAAAGAAACAAATCGTGGACCACGTATTCTTGTTTCAAGAACACATCCAGATCTTGTAAAACGTTTATTTGAGAAAGAAGTTGCGGAAATTCAGGATGGAACAGTAGAGATCAAGAACATTGTGCGTGAAGCAGGATCAAGAACAAAGATGGCTGTATGGTCCAATGATAAGAATGTAGATCCAGTTGGAGCATGTGTCGGATTAAATGGTGCCAGAGTGAATGCAATCGTCAATGACTTAAAAGGCGAGAAAATCGATATCATCAACTGGAATGAAGATCCTTGTGTATTCATTGAGAATGCATTAAGCCCATCAAAAGTTGTTTCTGTGGCAGTTGATGTAGAAGAAAAGAGCGCAGAAGTTGTAGTTCCAGATTACCAGTTATCATTAGCAATCGGTAAAGAAGGACAGAATGCGAGACTAGCTGCAAGATTAACAGGCTATAAGATTGACATTAAGAGTGAATCACAGGCAGCTGAAGAAGCAGCAAAAGTCAGTGAAGAACCAGAGGCAGATGAATTTGAGATTGAAGAAGATCTTTTTAACGAAGAGATCAATGATGATTTCGTAGAAGATGCAGAGAATACAGAAGAAGCTGTTGAAGATTTTGATGCAGAGGATATTGAAGAATAGGAAATATCAGCAGGTGATAAAATGAATCGAAAAATTCCAACAAGAAAATGTATCGGGTGCGGTGAATTAAAAGAAAAGAATCAATTAGTACGGATCGTAAGATCAAAAGAAGGCGAGATCAGTCTTGATATGACTGGAAAGAAAAATGGGAGAGGGGCATATATATGCCCTGATCCACAGTGTCTAAAACAAGCATTTAAGAAAAAAGGACTAGATCGTTCTTTTAAGATAGGAGTACCGGAATCGGTCTATGAGACATTAAAAAAGGAGATGGAAGAACTTTATGAATAAAGGATTATCTCTTCTAGGTCTTGCATTCAGATCCGGTAATCTGGTCAGTGGAGAATTTGCCGCAAGAGAAGCTGTCAGGAAAAAGACAGCAGCTCTTATCATTGTAGCCAATGATGCTTCCGATAATACAAAAAAGATGTTTGAGAATCAATGTAAACATTATCAAGTACCTTTTTATTGCTGGGGATTAAAAGAAGAGCTTGGGCATGCGATCGGGAAGGAGTTTCGAGCGTCGATCGCAGTGACTGATCAAGGTTTTGCAGAAGCTCTTTTAAAACAGCTTGATAAATAAGAATCGCAGGAGGTATATTTATGGCAAAATTCAGAGTTTATGAAATTGCAAAGAAATATAATAAAGACAATAAAGAAATTTTAGAAATCTTGAAAGCCAATCATGTAGAAGTGAAAAACCACATGAGTACCATAGGAGATGAGCAGATCAAAATGATCGAGAATGCGTTGAAACCAAAGAAAGAAGCAAAACAGGATCATAATTCAAAGAAACAGGAAAATTCAAAAAGAAAAGATAATAAAAAAGCACAGAATATGGAAAAGAAAAATAATAAAAAAACTCAGGAAGTAAAGAACAATAAAAATAATTCAAGAAATAAAAATAATGATGGGGATAAAAAGATCTTAAGAAAAGATAATCCTCAGAACTCTCAGAAGTTTGGGAAAAATAATAAAAAGAATAAGAAATTTAACAATAAAAACCAGAACCAGAATCAGGAGCATAAGAAAAAGAAAAAAACATCAGGACCTGGTGCCTTTATTAAACCAGAACCAGTAAAGAAACCGGAAGTAGATCCAAATGCGCCAGTAAAGATTCCTCCAGTATTAACATTGAAAGAACTTGCAGATGCATTATCTATTCCTGCAAATGATATCATTAAGAAATTACTGATCAGCGGAGCTGGAATGTTAAATGTAAACTCTGAACTTGATTTTGAAAAAGCAGAAGAGATTGCAATGGAATTTGATCGTCTGGTAGAGATGGAAGAACAGGTAGATGTGATCGAAGAACTGTTAAAAGAAGAGGAAGAAGACGAAACAGATATGATCGTAAGACCACCAGTTGTCTGCGTTATGGGTCATGTTGACCATGGTAAAACTTCTTTACTTGACAAGATCCGTTCTTCTCATGTTACAACAGGAGAAGCAGGTGGTATCACACAGCATATTGGAGCTTATGTTGTTGAAACATCCAATGGAAAGATCACATTCTTAGATACACCAGGACATGAGGCATTCACATCTATGCGTATGAGAGGTGCCCAGTCTACAGATATCGCAATCTTAGTCGTAGCTGCAGATGACGGTGTTATGCCACAGACGATCGAAGCGATCAACCATGCGAAAGCAGCAGGAATCGAGATCATTGTTGCGATCAATAAGATTGATAAAGAAAGCGCTAACATTGAGAGAGTAAAACAGGAACTGATCGAATATGAATTGGTACCAGAAGACTGGGGTGGAAGCACGATCTTTTGTCCAGTATCTGCACATACAGGAGAAGGAATCGATGAATTATTAGATATGGTTTCTTTAACAGCAGAAGTTCTGGAATTAAAAGCAAATCCAAATCGTAAAGCAAGAGGTATTGTCTTAGAAGCACAACTTGATAAAGGTCGTGGACCAGTTGCAACTGTATTAGTACAGAAAGGTACATTACATGTTGGTGATGCAGTAGCGATCGGAAGTGCTCATGGTAAAGTTCGTGCAATGATAAATGACAAAGGAAAACGTATTAAAACAGCAGGACCATCTACACCAGTTGAGATCTTAGGTTTAAGTGAAGTTCCAAATGCTGGAGAAGTTATGATGGTTATGGATAGCGAAAAAGAAGCAAGATCCGTAGCAGAGAAATTTATTGCTTATGGACGTGAAAAAATGTTATCTGAGACAAAACAGCAGTTATCATTAGATGATTTATTTAACCAGATCCAGGCAGGAAGCGTCAAAGAATTGAATATCATTGTAAAAGCCGATGTACAGGGATCTGTAGAAGCGGTTAAACAGAGTCTTGTAAAACTTTCTAATGATGAAGTTGCAGTCAAAGTCATTCATGGTGGTGTAGGTGCTATCACAGAATCTGATGTAAACTTAGCAGCAGCTTCTAATGCGATCATTATCGGATTTAATGTTCGTCCAGAACCAGCGGCTAAAGATGCAGCAAGTGCAGAGAAAGTAGACCTTCGTCTGTATCGTGTCATCTACAATGCGATTGAAGATATTGAAGCAGCTATGAAGGGTATGCTAGATCCTGAATTTGTAGAGAAAGTTACAGGGCATGCAGAAGTACGTCAGATTTTCAAAGCCTCTGGAGTTGGAACGATCGCAGGATCTTATGTATTAGATGGAACAATTCAGCGTGACAGCTCAGCACGTATTATTCGTGATGGTATTGTTGTTCATGAAGGAAAACTTGCATCTATCCAACGTGGAAAAGATGCGGTCAAAGAAGTTCGCAGCGGATTTGAATGTGGTCTTGTTATGGAAAGCTATAATGACATCAAAGAAGGGGATCAGATCGAATCCTTTATTATGGAAGAGGTCCCAAGATAATTTCCTGAAGGGAGTAGCAATATGAGAAAAAACAGCATTAAAAATACAAGGATCAATGGTGAAGTTCAGAGAGAATTAAGCCGTATCATCAGCAGAGAGATCAAAGATCCAAGAATTGCACCAATGACATCTGTTGTTGATGCCGTTGTGACATCGGATCTGAAACAGTGCAAAGCATATATCAGTGTTCTTGGAAATGATGAAGAAAAAGAAGAAACGATGAAAGGCTTAAACAGTGCGGTAGGTTATATCCGCCGAGAACTTGCACACTCTATTAATTTAAGAAATACACCAGAGATTACATTTATTTTAGATGATTCCATTGAATATGGAGTAAATATGTCAAAGAAGATAGATGAATTAAATCATGGGAGTGAGAATGAAACACTTTAATGAACAGATTTCAAAGGCTAAAACAATTGCTATTACAGGACACATCCATCCGGATGGAGACTGTATTGGCAGTTGCCTTGCCTTAAAACAGTATATTTTAGATAATTATTCTGGGAAAAAAGTTGATGTTTATTTAGAATCGATCAGCACAGAGTTTCGTTTTTTAAGTCATGCGCAGGAGATCATCACAGAGTCGAAAGATGATGAAAGCTATGATCTGTTTTTTGTTTTAGATTGTGGCTCTGAAGATCGTTATGAACCATTTGCAGCAATGGTCAGATGTGCAAAAACATTGATCGGAATCGATCATCATATCAGTAATGATGGATTTGGGGACTTTTATAAGATCGATCCACAGGCGAGTGCAACTTGTGAAGTTTTGTGCCAGATTTTTGAAGAGGATAAGATTTCAAAAGAATGTGCCCAGTGCCTATACACAGGAATCGTGCATGATACCGGAGTGTTTAAGCATTCAAATACAACACGTAAAACGATGGAATATGCGGGAATGTTACTGGAGAAGGGTGTTTCAACTACAAAGATCATTGATGAGACATTTTATCAGAAGACATTTGTACAAAATCAGTTGTTAGGGAAAGCATTATTAAAAAGTCAACTTTATGCAGATGGACAGATTATTATTTCGAATCTTTCAGAACAAGATTTTGAAGAGCTTCATGCATCAACATCCGACAGTGATGGGATCATTGATCAGCTGCGAATTACAAAAGGTGTGGAAGCAGCAATTTTTCTATATCCGATCGAAAATGGCTATAAAGTAAGTATGCGTTCGAATGAGAAAGTTAAGGTTTCAGAGATTGCTAAAACACATGGAGGTGGAGGACATATCCGTGCAGCAGGATGTTCCATGAAAGGAACATTGAAAGACATTCAAAGTACGATCATAAGCGAGATCACAGAACAATTATAAGGTAGAGGTTTTTATGTACAACGGATTATTGAATATATATAAAGAAAAAGATTTTACATCGCATGATGTTGTCGCAAAACTTCGAGGGATCTTACGTCAGAAAAAGATTGGTCATACAGGAACTTTGGATCCAAATGCAGAAGGAGTATTGCCGGTCTGTCTTGGAAAAGGAACAAAGTTATGCGATATGTTAACAGGAACGAAGAAACAGTATAAGGTAAGCTTTGTGTTTGAAAAAGAGACAGATACAGAAGATATATGGGGAACTGTTACGAAAACACATGAACCGTTAAAGCAAGATGCACCGATCAAAGATACGATCTTGTCTTTCGTTGGAGAATATGATCAGGTACCACCTATGTATTCTGCAAAGAAAATTAATGGAAAGAAGCTGTATGAACTTGCCAGAGAAGGAAAAATTATCGAGCGCAAACCAGAACGGATCAGGATCTATGATATTTCAGATATTGAAATCTCTTATCCAGAAGTTACAATGACAGTTACATGCAGCAAAGGTACATATATCCGAAGTCTTTGCAGGGATATTGGACATAAGCTTCAAAATGGAGCGTGTATGACAAAGTTAGTCCGTACAAGATCCAGTGGTTTTCAATTAGAATATGCTCATACATTATCAGAGATTGAGGAAGCAGTGAAAACTGGAAAAATCGAAGAATGGATAATTCCAATTGAAAAGGTTTTTCTAAAATATCAAAAAGGTACCGTAAAGAAAGACTATGATAAGGTTTTATTTAACGGAAATCCTTTAAAGAAAGAGATGTTTTATGAAATAGATCTCGATACAACAAAGAAACTTCGGGTATATGATGAAAGTGAACAGTTTATCGGAATATATTACTGGAAAAAAAATATGTTTTTCCCAGATAAGATTTTTTATGACAACAACCAATGAGAGGAAGCCATGGAATACATTCATAATACAGAACAATTTCAATTTCATAATACAGTGGTAGCTCTTGGCAAATTTGACGGAATGCATAAAGGGCATCAGTTGATCTTTGATGAACTGATTCAGTATAAGCAACTGGGATATCAGGCGGCTGTATTTTCTTTTGACCGTCCACCACTTAATATGTTAAAACACAAACATATGAGAGTGATCTACACGACCAACGAAAAGATAAAACTTCTTGCAAGAAGAGGAATTGATATTTATATCGAACATCCATTTACAGATGAATTCTCACATTTATCACCAGAAGATTTTGTGATCAAAGTACTTCTTGAAAAAACAGGAATGAAAGTTTTAGTTGTTGGTGATGATTGTGGGTTTGGTTATAAACGTCAAGGAAACGTAGAATTACTTGAACGGATGTCAAAGGAATATGATTTTAAATTGATCGTTATTCCCAAACTTGAATTAGAAGGAGAAATTGTATCAAGCACAAGAATCCGTCATTTGCTATCTGAGGGTAAAGTGGAGGAAGCTAATCGTCTGATGGAAGATCCGTTTATGATCTGTGGATCTGTAGTTCATGGAAATCATATGGGAGCAGAAGTACTTCAGATGCCAACAGCGAATCAGATTCCATTGGAGGATAAATTATTGCCTCCAAATGGAGTATATGTTTCAAGAATCCATTATAAAGATGAAACGTATTACGGAATTAGTAATGTTGGAGTAAAGCCAACGATTGAAGGAAAGAAACATATGGGAGTTGAAACATATATTTTAGATTTCCATAAGAATATCTATCATAAAGAAATAGAAGTGGAATTATTGTGTTTTAAAAGACCAGAAATGAAATTTGATTCTCTAGAATCTTTAAGCCAGCAGATGCATGAGGATGCGGAATTTGCAAGAAGATATGCAAAAGAACATTATGGATATGAAGCATAATTGAACATAAAAATGTACAATTTTTCTTTTAAAAATCATTTATTTGTAGTATAATATTCATAACAAAGAATAACTTGAATATTTTATCCTTTGGGGAAAGGAGCGATTCATATGAGTACTAACACAATTATTACAATCGAACGACAATATGGAAGCGGAGGACACTTGATTGGAGAGAAGCTTGCCGAAAGTTTAGGAATCCCTTTTTATGACAGTGAACTGATTAAAGTTGCTGCAAAGGAAAGCGGCATTTGTGAAGAGATCTTTGAAAGTTTTGATGAAAAACCAACGACTAGTTTTCTTTACTCTCTGGTAATGGATCCTTATTCATTAGGATACAATTCCAATTCTTTTGACTTGCCATTGAATCATAAGGTGTTTTTGGCAGCTTTTGATACGATTAAGGAACTGGCATCAAAGGGACCTTGTGTGTTCGTTGGAAGATGTGCAGATTATGCGTTAGAAGACTTTGATAATTGCATCAGTGTATATGTACATGCACCATTTGAGGATCGTATCAAACGAATTGAGAATGAATATGGAATTCCGAATGGAAAGAGCAAAGAGATGCTGATGAAGAAAGATAAACAACGTTCCAGCTATTACAACTATTACAGTTCTAATAAGTGGGGGGATGCAAAATCATATGATCTTTGCTTAAACAGCAGTTATTTAGGAATTGATGGAAGTGTTGATCTGATCAAGAAAGTAATTGCAATGAAAGAATCAGAGAAGTAATCAACAATATAAGATGATTTTAAAGGCCGTATTATTTTTAATATGGTCTTTTTTTGAGGGCATTTTGAATCTTTTTATCGTATTTTAAGCTGCAAATTATAAGAGAGTATATTGTTTTGTCGAAAGATGTGTTAGAATAGAAAACGTTATAAAAACTATGTAAAGGAGAGAGACATATGAAAAAATTTTTAGAAGAATTTAAGTCGTTTGCACTCCGTGGTAATGTTATGGATATGGCAGTCGGTGTATTAATCGGTGGTGCTTTTTCAGGAATTGTTACATCACTTACAGATAATTTTATTCAGCCGATTATAAAATTGGTTATGACAGGAAAAGTATACACATTAGAAGAGATTTCAGGATATGCATCTGCATTTGGATCTTCTGTTGTGAATTTTCTGATCATGGCGTTTATCTTATTTTGTCTTTTAAAAGCAATGAATAAGGTCATGTCATTTGGTTCAAAACCAGAGGAACCTGCACAGCCAACTACAAAAATCTGTCCGTTTTGTATGAGTGAGATCGATATTCGTGCAACGAGATGTCCTCATTGTACATCTGTGCAGCCAGAGAGCGAAGCAGATCAGAAATAGAAAAGAGTATAAAATGAAAGTAACAATTATACATGGACAGAGTCATAAAGGCTCTACATATCATATTTCCAAAATTCTGGCAGACAAGATTGGCGGGGAAGTCAAGGAGTTTTTTCTGCCAAGAGATTTTGGGGAATTCTGTATTGGATGTACACAATGTTTTCGTAAATCCGAGACATTATGTCCACATTATGAAAAGATCAATCCATTAACAGAAGCACTTGATGAAGCAGATGTATTGATTTTTGAAAGTCCAGTGTATGTTTATCATGTGACTGGCTCTATGAAAGCGTTTTTAGATCATTATGGTTATCGATGGATGTTGCATAGACCAGAAGAATCAATGTTTCACAAACAGGCGGTATGTATATCAACAGCTGCTGGTGCAGGAATGAAGAGTACAAATAAAGATATGGCAGACAGCTTTTTTTACTGGGGAGTGCCAAAGGTATATAAATACGGTGTTCGTGTTATGGCAACTTCGTATAAAGACATAAAACCAAAAATAAAAGCAAAAATTGAAAAAGATACAAGTAAAATGGCATATCAGATTAAGAAGAATGCTGGGCATGTGAAAACAGGAATAAAGACAAAGATTTGCTTTTATTTTATGAGAATGCTTCATACCAGAGGCTGGGATGAGGCCGACCTTGCCTATTGGAGTAAAAAAGGCTGGGATCGAGAAAAAAGACCTTGGAAGAACAACAAAGGAGTGTGACATTAAATGAAATTAAAGAAATTAACAATATCTGCAATGTTGGTAGCTGTAGCGGTTATCTTATCATCATTTTCAATCCCAATCGGACCGAGCAGATGCTTTCCTATCCAACATTTATGCAACGTGCTGGCTGCAGTGTTTCTAGGCCCTGTATATGGAGTTTCTATGGCATTTTGCACAGCACTGATCAGAAATCTACTCGGAACAGGAAGCCTGCTTGCGTTCCCTGGAAGTATGGTTGGGGCATTTGTCAGTGCTATGATTTTTAAATATACAAGATCTAAGATTGGTGCATATCTTGGAGAAGTGATTGGAACAGGGATTTTAGGTGGAATGCTTTGCTATCCGATCGCATCCATGATGATGGGACAGAAAGCAGCTTTATTTACATTTGTAGGGCCATTCCTTGCAAGTACGCTTTGTGGGACTGTGATCGCAGCTGTGATCATTACAGCATTGTATAAATCAAAAGCGGTCCGTTTGATCGAAGAATATATAGACTAAACATTTAAAGGAGCGTTCGAAGGAGTTACGGGCATAAGGAATTAAGATACAGGAGATATTTCATGGAAAGAGACTTAACGACTGGAAGTATTGGAAGGAATATTTTGAAATTTTCACTTCCGTATTTTTTGTCATATTTTTTACAGACTTTATATGGAATGGCGGATTTGTTTATTATTGGACAATTTAATGGAGTTGCTAGCACAACCGCTGTTTCTATCGGAAGTCAGGTAATGCATATGATCACGGTTATGATCGTTGGAATTGCGATGGGGACTACCGTTATGATCGGTAAATCCGTAGGTGCAAAACAAAAGAAAGAAACTTCAAAGATCATTGGAAATACTGTCAGTTTGTTTGTATGTCTTTCTGTTGTACTTACAGTGGTGTTATTATTTTTTGTTCATCCAATTGTTCGTATCATGTCAACACCGCAACAGGCAGTAGAAGGAACAACCGCATATTTAACCATATGTTTTGCGGGAATTCCTTTGATCACTGCATATAATATCATCAGTTCCATTTTCAGGGGATTGGGAGATTCAAAAAGTCCAATGTATTTTATAGCAGTTGCTTGTGGAGTGAATATCGTTCTGGATTATGTTTTTATTGGAGAACTTCATTTTGGAGCTTCAGGTGCAGCACTTGGAACTACGTTAGCACAGACGATCAGTGTGATCGTTGCACTTATTGCAATTCGGAAGAAAGATACTGGTATTTCATTAAAACGCAGTGATTTAAAACCAGAAGGAAAAACATTGAAGAATATTTTAGGGATTGGAATTCCAATTTCCTTGCAAGATGGGTTTATACAGATTTCCTTTATTGTAATTACGATCATTGTAAATCAAAGGGGATTAAATGATGCTGCAGCTGTAGGAATCGTTGAAAAGATCATCAGTTTTGTATTTTTAGTGCCATCTTCTATGCTGTCAGCAGTTTCTGCGATTGCAGCACAAAATATTGGCGCTGGAAAAGATGAACGTGCAACAAAGACATTAAAATATGCGATTATGATTTCTATGAGTTTTGGATTATGTGTTGCAGTGCTGATGCAGTTTATTTCAAATTTTGTTGTGGGAATCTTTACAGTCGATACCATGGTTATTCACATGGGAAGCCAGTATATTCGAAGTTACATATGGGATTGCATGATCGCTGGAATTCATTTTAGTTTTAGCGGGTATTTTTGCGCATATGGAAAGTCGGGAATTTCTTTTCTTCATAATGTATTATCGATTGTACTGATTCGTATTCCAGGGGCTTATTTTGCTTCTAAATGGTTTATAGATACTTTATATCCTATGGGATGTGCAGCACCAGCAGGATCATTATTATCAGTTATTGTGTGCGGGATCGCATTTATATATTTAAAAAGAAGGAGAAGACTATGAGTATATTGATTAAAGATACAACAAAAGAAGAACGAGCAAAAATCGTAGAGGAATCTATTGGAAATATTGCAGGTGCATGTGATGGGTGCAGTGTAGGTATTGTGGAAATGTATCAAGACTATATTGATGGAAAGAAAGAACTAAGAGAAATCAATATGGAGTTTCGTGCAGGATACATTTCTGAAATAAGAAGATAATAAGGAGAATATAGATGGAAAGTAGAATAGCGATCATAGGAATTATCGTAGAAGACATAGATGCATCTTCAAAGGTAAATGATATTTTACATGATTATGGAATGTATATTCTGGGAAGAATGGGGATACCATACCACGAGAAGGGGGTTAACATTATCAGCATCGCAATTGATGCACCGCAGGATATTATTAATACGTTAGCTGGAAAACTTGGAAAAGTAGAAGGAATCAGTGCAAAAACAACATATTCAAAGATGTAAAAAATAGTTAAAAAAATAGGAAAAAAGTAGTTGACATACTGTATACAGTTATGCTATGATAACAAACGTCGCTGAAACAGGCGGCAAAAATATATGAGATCAGACATGATCTGGCTCCTGAAAAGAATAAAAAAACTTCTTGACATAAGTGATCAGATGTGATAATCTATAAAAGTTGCTGACGGAGAACGATCAGAACAATAGAGATCAGATCTGAAAGAAAAGTTAAAAAGTTCTTGACAGATGAGATCAGAAATGATATTATATAAAAGTTGTTGCAGAGCAGAACAGCTCAGGACAACAAAATAAATCAAAAAAGTTCTTGACAAACAAAAAGAACTGTGATAAAATAATAAAGCTTCTTGCACACAAGAAGCGGATCACAAAAAGATCTTTGACAACTGAACAATAAGACAACCTTGAAAATTCTAATGAATTTTTCAGATGATTTTAGTAAAAATCAACGAACGTTCTTTATAGAGAACAGTAATTAACAAGGATAAAGAAGCTAGTGCTTCTTGAACTTGGATCAACATTGAACATGAGAGTTTGATCCTGGCTCAGGATGAACGCTGGCGGCGTGCTTAACACATGCAAGTCGAACGAAGCACTTTAATTGATTTCTTCGGAATGAAGTTTTTGTGACTGAGTGGCGGACGGGTGAGTAACGCGTGGGTAACCTGCCTCATACAGGGGGATAACAGTTAGAAATGACTGCTAATACCGCATAAGACCACAGCACCGCATGGTGCAGGGGTAAAAACTCCGGTGGTACAGGATGGACCCGCGTCTGATTAGCTGGTTGGTGAGGTAACGGCCCACCAAGGCGACGATCAGTAGCCGGCCTGAGAGGGTGAACGGCCACATTGGGACTGAGACACGGCCCAAACTCCTACGGGAGGCAGCAGTGGGGAATATTGCACAATGGGGGAAACCCTGATGCAGCGACGCCGCGTGAGTGAAGAAGTATTTCGGTATGTAAAGCTCTATCAGCAGGGAAGAAAATGACGGTACCTGACTAAGAAGCCCCGGCTAACTACGTGCCAGCAGCCGCGGTAATACGTAGGGGGCAAGCGT